>Ga0307510_10004615_pt1 | contig 16242 bp, 10 predicted proteins | sample 12_EM_MG_FD_207224 | JGI IMG/M metagenome (GOLD analysis project Ga0307510, IMG submission 207224) | Populus trichocarpa ectomycorrhiza microbial communities from riparian zone in the Pacific Northwest, United States - 12_EM | ecosystem: Host-associated > Plants > Roots > Unclassified | place...
CTACAGATGTATCGGGTACACCGTTGTTGTATACGATTGAGATGATCGGCAGGCGCGGATCGTTGGTAGACTTCAGGTAATTGATCCACACGTCCTGGTATTTACCGCCTTCGGTATTTGTACTGCCATTCTGGGCTATATAATCACTGTTCCAGAGATTGTAAGCCATCGGGTTCTGGTTGATGATCTGTCCGGAGGCCGCATATGGCAGCTTGGCGATGTCCGCATCCGCAGTGATCACTCCGCCTGTGATAGCCTTGGCTGCCCAGGTCTGTGCATTTGCGATGTCGACCTTGGTTAGCCGCATGGCCAGACGTAGCATCAGGGAGTAAGCAAATTTCTTCCACTGTGCCGTATTACCGCCGTAGATAAGATCGGCTGCACCAAAGGTAGTCTTGCTGGCATCCAGGCTTGTTGCTGCACCATCCAGCTCGGAAAGCAGGCTGGCATAGATGTTCTGCTGAGCGTCATAGGCAGGTTTATACAAGGAAGAGTCATACCCAAGACCAGCCTGAGAATAGGGTATATCGCCATAAATATCGGTCAGCTTTGCAAAACAAAAGACGCGCCAGATCCGGGCAGCTGCCAGCAGGTTCACCTTGGCAGGATCGCCTTTCACCGCCTTGATCACGATACCGATCTCGTTGATCTGGTTGGGGTAGGCTGCGTTGAAGCCCGCATTGGTCTGCGTGGTCTGGCTGGCTACGTATTTTGAGCCAAAGCCGGCCACGTCATTATAGCTGGTCGTGTATTGCATCACCCCCTGCAGTATGGGGAACATACCGTCCCCTCCATAGGCGCCTGTGGCTGCACCCATGCCATCATACTGGGCCTTTGTAAACACGAATCCGGCAGTAGGGGAAGAGACCGCATTCGGATTGATATTCTGTGATTCGAAATTCTTTGTACAGGAAATCTGCGTGAGCGCACAAAAACCTAGAAGAGCGCCTATATATCTTTTCATATCAATTGCTGTTTTGAGTATTCAATTAAAATTTCACCGACAGGTTCAAACCATACGTACGTGTCCGGGGCAATCCGATGGATTCGAAGCCCTGGGAGTTGCTGTTGGTAAAGCTTTGTTCCGGATCGAAGTTCTTTGTCTTCTTATACAGGGTGAACAGGTTACGCGAGACGAAGGAGATATTGGCCGACTGCAGTTTGGCGATGCCCAGCTTATTGACAGGTATGCTGTAGGAAAGAATGACCTGGCGCAGCTTGACAAAGCTGCCGTCGTGCAGAAAAAGATCCGAATACACTTTATAGTTGTCGTAGTAAGGACGAAGGTTGGCGACGGCAATCGTATTGCTGTATTTGTTACCGGCCTGGTCGACGCCGTGTACGGTGAGGCCATTTTCACGACCGGGCAGCGTGGTTTTCAGCTTGCCCATACGAGTGGCATATACTTCGAAGATGGAGAAGATCTTGTTGCCGAACTTGCCATCAAGCAGGAAGCTGAAGCCAAAACGTTTGTAGTGGAACTCCTGGGTCATCCCCATGGTCCAGGGAGCTACGCTTCTCCCCAGGTTATGCTGGGCAGACTGGACCGGAAGACCACTGGTGGCATTGAATACCGTGTCACCATTGGCATTCTTCTGCATGCTGGTACCCACGAGCTCGAAAGCAGGCATTCCTACGACGTGGTTCAGATAGGCCCAGCCGCCAACTGCAGAGGCAACCTGGATGCTGCTAAAGCCAGGCAGGAGGGATACGACCTTGTTGTTGTTATAGGAAACATTGTAGCTGGCCGTCCATTGGAAGTCTTTTCTTTTTATGATGCTTCCGGTAAGCAGCAATTCGATCCCTTTATTCCGCATGTTCGTACTATTCGCCAGGTTCACGATCGCGTTGCTGTAACCGCTGGTCGTAGAGACCGCAGCGGGGAAGATATCGCGTTTGGTCGAACGGTCATACAAGGTCACATCGATCCCCAGTCTTTCCTTGAGCATACTCAACTCGAAGCCCGCCTCAACAGTGGTTGAGGTATAAGGAAGGAGATGATTATTGGTGATGGAGTTGGTATTGTTATTGTTCGGATCGGGTGTTACATTCTGAAGAGGCTGACCCGAGCTGGGGACATTGCTATAGGTCAGGTTGATCTGATAAGGACTGGCTTGACCACCGCCTGCCTGTGCCCATGAACCTCTGAGTTTGGCCAGGTTGAAGATAGAAGGCAGCTGTACGGCGTCAGACAGGATAAAGCTACCGCCGACGCTGGGATAAAAGATGCCATAGTTCCCCTTGCTAAGGGTGGAGAACCAGTCCTGACGACCAGTCACCGACAAAAAGAACAGGTTCTTGTAGTCGAAGTCCGCAGCACCGAACGCAGAATTCGTAGTCAGATGCCCGTTATATGGCGTAGTAGTAGCGGTAGCCAGATTGGCGAAAGAATAGAAATAAGGAATAGTAAAGGTCGAGCCATCGAGCTTCAGATAATTTTCCGAGAACTTACGGCCATTGGCGCCTGCCAATACGGAGAAATGTATGTCATCGCCGATATGAGCCTTATAAGTAGCAGTCAGAAGGCTATTGGTCTCGGTAATATCATCTTTCAGACCGGTGTATTGTCCATTGGGTACATAGAGCGTACCGGTCGGCAATACGTTCGAATAGTTGTAATCGTAGTGGTCCTGGCTGATCGTTCCTTTGATGGTAAGGTTCGGTATTGGCTTATAAATAATGGAAGCCTGACCGATAAAACGGTTCTTGGTATCGTTCTCCTGGTATTTGTTCGCTACGAAATAACCATTGGAAGCGATGGCGGCATCGTTCCAGAGGATCTCATTACCATTGGAGTCATAGCCGGGCTTGAGCCAGCGGACATCGGCGGTATTGGCTATTTCCAGCGGCGTCCAGTTGGGATTGCCGAGGGCGTCCCCTGCGCCGGTACGACCATGACCTTTTTCGAGATTGTATTGGGCCAGTGCTTCGATGGACAGATGGTCATCGAGGCGTGCACCGAGGGCAAGATTCACCACTTTACGATCATATGTGGTATTTGGCAGGATGCCCTTGCTGTTGAGGTCGGACAGGCTGAACCGATAGGTCACATTTTCGTTACCACCCGTCATTGCGACGGTATTGGTCCAGGTCTTCCCGGTCTGGTAGAAATTTTGCAGGTTGTCCTTCTTGGCTGTATAAGGATGGGTTTTCCCATCGACGCCTACATAATCCGTAGAACCATCGATCTTCGAGCCCCATGAACGGCGGCCGGTGGCTTGGGAAGCGGCGAGTGTGGTTGGCTTTACGCCACCGTCACCCTGACCATACTGATATTGAAAGTCGGGATTGACCGCCACATTCTCGAGCGTACCTGTTGTATTGTATTCGACACCGACGCCTTTTTGTGCGCGGCCTTTTTTGGTAGTAATGAGGATAACGCCATTAGCGCCCCGGGAGCCGTAGAGCGCTGCGGCAGTACCGCCTTTCAGTACGGTAAAGCTTTCGATGTCATCGGGGTTGATCCCGCCGATACCATCTCCCTTGTCGATGTTGAAGGTGATCCCATTGGAGGTAGGTGCGCCGCCGGGTACGCTATTATCTATCGGCATCCCGTTGATTACATAGAGGGGCTGGTTGTCGCCGAACAGGGAGCCGGTACCGCGGATCGTGACTCGGCTGCTGCCGCCGGGGCCTGTGGAAAGACCTGCGGCATTCACGCCGGCTACCTTGCCCGAGAGGGCGTTGGCTATATTGTTCTCACGGGCCTGGGTAAATTCGGAGCCCTTTACTTCGGTGACGGCATATCCGATGGATTTTTTTTGCCGGCCGATACCCAGTGCTGTCACGACCACTTCATTGAGACCACGTGTATTGTCCATGGCAATCGCCAGATCGGACTCGCCGGCCTGGGCAGTAAGATGTTTCATCTCGAAGCCTACAAAGCTGATCTCCAGATCTACTTTGGTTCCACTCATGGCGGAGGGAAGAGTGAGGTCGAAAACGCCGCTGCCATTCGTGACAGTTGCAATTCTTTTGTTGCTGGTCACTGCGACAGTTACGCCTGCCAGAGGAGCCCCGTCGGGGCCTTTTACAAGCCCCATAATGTGGGGCTGACCGGAGCCCGGTTGGGCTTTGCCGACAGAAAAGGTAAGGAGACAGCAGATCAGGAGGCTGCCCCAAACAGTTAGAGGGAATTTTGTCATGAGCGGTTGATTTAGTTTTGGTGAACCGGGATGCAGTTTTTGCAAAATCCTACCCGAATGTATTCTAAAAATTTGTAAATGCGAAAATAATCTGCAAATTATTTGCATCACTTGATACAATTTCGCCCCATAATGTCATGGAAAGCACATCGGGGCGCAAAAATTGCAAAAAATGCAAATTTCCTAAAAACAGACGCGCCAGATATCATATCTTTATAAATTGGGTAATTATTATTTGCAACCAAGCTCATAGTGAATGACTAAACTTAAAGCCAACGGTATCCCTGTCGCTTTGCCCAAGAAGGAGCGAAAAAACCTGATCCTTAAACAGGTCAGTATTCATACCCGTCTCATGTATCATGATCTGGTCAATCTGATCGATGTTTCAGAAGATACGATCAGGCGGGATGTGAATGAGCTGGCAGAGGAAGGGCAGCTTATCCGGATCAAGGGCGGGGCCATGTCGGCCGCCTATCATATCGGGCATGATGCGCAGACCTATGCACAATCCAACAAACATATAATAGCCGACAAGACGCTGACACTGCTAAGGGAGGATATCATTGTCCTGATCGGTGGCGGAACAACGGCGAGGGAGTTCATCAAAAAGATCCCGAATACCCTTCGGGCTACATTTATTACGGTGAATGTACTGACAGCGGTGGAACTGTTGGACAAACCGATGATCAAGACCATTATGATAGGCGGACAGATCTCTGCTTACAGCCAGATGACTGTCAGTGGAGAGGTCTTCGAATATCTTGCCGGTATAAAAGCCGATCTCTGTATCCTTGGGACAAATGCCATCGACTCCAGCAATGGGTTGACGGATTCGGACTGGGAAACGATCCAGGTCAAGAAAGCCATGATCAAGGCGGCGGAAAAGGTGGCGGTGATCGCTATTTCCGAGAAGCTGAACTCCAATATGCAAATGAAGATTGCCGACATGGAAGAGATCGATTATCTCATCACAGAACTCTCGCCGGACAGCCCGGATCTACAGGCTTACCGATCGAAGAATCTAACGATTTTATGAAGAAAAGTATTTGCCTTCTCCCCATTCTTTTTCTTTTTTGTTCTTCTGCCTTCTCGCAGTTATCTGTAAACCGACTACAAACGGAAAATCTTCCCGCTCCGATAACGGTGGAAAGCAGGTTGCCTCGTCTGAGCTGGCAGCTGGAAAGTCGTGACCGTGGTATCTTACAGACAGCCTATGAGATAAAGGTCAGCGACCGGCCCGATGGCGGGGGCTCTGTCTGGAACTCAGGGAAGCTGCTTTCGGATCAATCTCTGCAGGTAGTGTACGGCGGTGCGGAACTGCAGTCGGGAAAAAAATATTACTGGAAGGTCAGGGTCTGGGATAATAAAGGCAGGGTTTCTCCCTGGAGCGAAACTGCCCGGTGGCAGATGGGTCTGCTGACTTCCGGTGACTGGAAGGCACAGTGGATCAGGCCTGAGACAGGAGATGACGGACAGCGCAGCCCACTGCTCCGGACAACCTTTATGGCGGAAAAGGGGATCGTTTCTGCTACAGCGTATTTTACCGCGCACGGGCTTTATGAAGCGCAGCTCAACGGCCAGCGGGTCGGTGATGCATTGCTTACTCCCGGCTGGACCTCCTATAAAAAGCGTTTGCAATACCAGGGGTATGATGTAACCCGTCTGATCCGCCCCGGCAAAAACGCCCTCGGAGCCATGCTGGGAAGCGGCTGGTACCGGGGTTATATAGGTTTTAGCGGACAGCATAATTATTATGGGAACGACCTGGCCCTGCTGGCACAGCTGGTCATAACATATAAGGATGGTCATGTACAGACAGTTGTCTCAGGACCGGACTGGAAGTCGGCTTATGGCGAAGTGCTTCAATCGGAGCTTTATCATGGCGAAACAATCGATCACCGGCAGGAAAAGCACGGCTGGTGTGAACCCGCCTATGAAGTTGCCGGCTGGTCGGGTGTACAGACGGTCAATATCTCCAAAGAGATCCTGGTTGCGACGATCAGTGAGCCGGTCAAAAAACAGGAGATCTTTCACGTAAAGAAGGTGCTGACCACGCCGAAGGGTGAGGTCGTCATCGATTTCGGGCAGAACCTGACCGGCTGGGTCAGCATAAAGTCAAAGGGAAAGGCCGGCGACAGTATCCGTCTGTCACATGCGGAGGTCCTGGATAAAGCGGGAAATTTCTATACAACGAATCTGCGCAGCGCAAGGGCACAGGATCTGTACATTCTCAAAGGCGGTGAGGAAGAAAGCTTCGAGCCGCATTTTACGTTTCATGGTTTCCGCTATGTCCGGGTGGAAGGATTGACCGGTAACCTAAACCCCGACGACTTTACCGCGGTAGCCCTTTATTCGGACATGCCGGCGACCGGCAGCTTTGAATGCTCCGATCCAATGATCAATCAGCTTCAGCATAATATTCAATGGGGGCAAAGGGGGAACTTCCTGGATGTCCCGACCGATTGCCCGCAGCGAGACGAAAGGCTTGGCTGGACAGGTGATGCCCAGGTGTTTTCCCGCACGGCTGCATTCAATCGCGGCGTAGAACCCTTTTTTACCAAATGGCTGAAAGACGTCAGCGCCGACCAGCAGCCTAACGGCGCCGTCCCGCATGTCATACCTAATGTACTGGGAGCCGGCGATGGTGGCAGCACCGGCTGGGCCGACGTAGCGACTATCATTCCCTGGAATTTATACCTGGCCTATGGTGACCGGAGGGTGCTGGTGGAACAGTACCCCGGCATGAAAGCCTGGATAGAGTATATGCGCGGACAAGCAAAAGACAACCTGTGGAATACGGGCTTTCACTTTGGCGACTGGCTTTTCTACCGGCCCGTCGATGACGTCGACGGCAAGTCGGCTGTTACCGATAAATATCTTATCGCACAGTGTTTCTACGCACATTCCACACAGCTGTTGATCAAAGCTGCGGCTGTCATCGGGAAAAAAGAGGATGTCAGCAAATATAGCCTGCTGCTGCAGCAGATAAAAGATGCTTTTGTACGGGAATATCTGACGCCCAACGGCCGCCTGATATCCGGTACACAAACGGCCTATGTGCTGGCTCTACAGTTCGACATGCTGCCGGAGGCCTTGCGCAAACAGGCGGCTGAGCGACTGGTGCAAAATATCAAAGACTATAATTATCACCTGACGACCGGCTTCCTGGGTACACCCTACCTTTGTCATGTATTGAGCCGTTACGGTTATACTTCCGTGGCCTATCGTCTGTTAATGCAGGACAGTTATCCATCCTGGTTATACCCGGTGAAAATGGGTGCCACTACCATCTGGGAAAGATGGGATGGTATCAGACCGGATAGCAGCTTTCAGACACCTGACATGAATTCCTTTAATCACTATGCCTATGGGGCGATCGGAGACTGGATGTACAGAGTGGTAGCCGGTCTCGATACCTATGAGGATGGAGCGGGCTATCATCATAGCCTGATCTCTCCGCATCCCGGCGGCAGTCTAAGATCTGCCGGCGCTGATCTGCAAACCGGTTATGGCCGTCTGAGCTGTCACTGGAAGCTGGAGAACGACTCTTTGTCGATAGACCTGGCCGTCCCCGCCAATACTACGTCTACATTCTATATACCGGCTCCGGAAGGGGGGCTTATTACGGAAGGAGGACAGCCGCTGGCTTCGGTGAAGTCTATTAGTGTAGACGGTGTTGAAAGAGGGTATCTGATCGTTAAGCTCGGGTCCGGAGAATATCATTTTAAGGTATCGCAATAGGTTCAACAATTCCTTATCCTGTTTGTTGTCGTTGTTCAGGTTATAGTTTAATGGGCAGGCTATGAGACGAATTGTACATTTATTTTTTACGGTTTTCCTTTTCTACGCAGGCCGGCTTTGCGCACAACAGCCGGATACGCCGACTCATATGATCCGGATCTACGAGGACGATGACTTTATAAATATCTGGGGCCAGGGTACAGACAATGCCTACACCAATGGTACACGTCTGGACTACTTCTACAACCTTCAGCGCCCGTCCGGGTTCTTTATCGACAAGATCCTGCCAAAAGCCGGAGCAGGCAGTGTAAATACTTATGGCTGGGGCATTGTGCAATTGATGTATACCCCGGATGATCTCACCAGCAAGGCCTATAACCCCCATGACTATCCTTATTCGGGCGCCCTCTTTGCCTCTCACATGCTGTATTCCTATAATCCCATCAGTAAATATTCTTTTCAGACGGAACTGGTGCTGGGTGTCATAGGTCCGGCAGCACTCGCAAAGCCAACACAAACGCTGGTACACCGGCTGGAAGGATATGATCTGCCTCAAGGCTGGGGGCATCAATTCAACAATGACCTTCTTTTAAATATCAATGTCACCGTCGAAAAACAGCTAGCCCAGGCTGGAAAAGGTCTGGAGATCATCGGCGGCAGCCAGATCTCGGTGGGGACCATGCAAAACAGCCTGACCATTTATCCCTTGATACGTTTTGGAAACATGACGGCTTATTTCGATGGGTTTCTCAACCAGTATTCGAGTACAGGTCGAAACAGAGCCGGTAAACGAAAAGGGCAGTTTTATTTTTTTGCAAAACCGGCAGCTCAACTGATCCTCACGAATGCGCTGCTGCAGGGCGGCGTCTTTACGCACAATCCCAACCTTCACGCCGGCGACGGAAAACCGCCGGACACAACGGGAGGACGGACCGGCACAACCGCAGAGCCACCTCCCCCCGCTGTTCTTCCCTACCCTCCCATCAACAAGCTGGAAGCTTCTCTAACGTATGGGGCAGTGTTCAATTCAGGAAATTTTAGTGTATCCCTCTCCCAGATCACTTCTTCTGCACAGCTAAAAGGTTTGTATTGTCATCAGACCGGAAACATCTCCCTCTACTTTAGTTGGTAGGATCACCTGCGCTTCAGCGAATAATTTTTTTGTTAATTCTTTGAACCTTTTTTTCCGGGTAGCGTTTTATTATTAGTCAACAGGAAAATATAGAGAATCAACAGCGCGTAATTATTCGATAACATAAAATCAACGAAGATGAAAACGACACGTAAGATTGGCGTAATGACTGCCCTATTAGTAAGTTTAGCATTTGCCTCCAAAGCACAGACACAAAGTACTCTCCCTTCCGGGCAAAGCACTCCCCCTTCAGACAAACAGGAATTCAGATTGAGCGTAGGCCCTGAAGCCGGTGTACCCATCGGGCAGCTCTCCAACGGTTATGGCTGGTTCCTCGGTGGTACCGTCCAGGGCGAATTGCCAATTGCAAAAAATTTCTATGTGATTGCTAACGCCGGCTATAATAACTTCTTTGTGAAGAATGGCGTAATTCCTAACCAGGACGTACGTACGATACCGGTAAAGGCCGGTCTGAAATATTTCTTTGTACCAAACCTGTTGTATGTACAGGCCGAAGCAGGAGCATCTTTCCTCGTCGACAAATCCGATCTGCTCGCGGATAAGTCAACGAATTTTGTTTATGCTCCTTCGGTAGGTGTATTACTCAAGCTGGCACCAAAGAACTACCTGGATATCGGCTTCCGCTTCCAGGGCAATGGCAGCTTCTACAACAATGGGACATATGGCAATGTCCTCGGCCTGCGGGTAGCATATAGCTTCGGGCTCTAATTAATTATTACTTAATAGAGGCAATGCAAAAAACCGCCCGAAAGGACGGTTTTTTGCATTCTTAATCTAGGTTAATGGGCGGGCACGGTGTTTGCCGCTAATTTTGTCATAGAAATTACTTAAATTGTTGTTCAAACATTAAAAAATTGCTTTATGGCTACCAAATGGATCCTCGATCCCTCCCACTCAGAAGTACAGTTCAAGGTAAAACACATGATGATCTCCAATGTCAGCGGTGAGTTCACGAAGTTTGACGCCTCCGTAGAAACGGAAGGAGACGATTTCCAGACAGCCAAAGTGACCTTTACCGTAGATGTAGACTCGCTGACTACAAAAAGCGAGCAAAGAGACGGTCATCTGAAGTCTGCCGATTTCTTCGATGCGGGTAATTTTCCCCAGATGAAATTTGTTTCCACAAAATACGAGAACGTCGACAACGACGGTTCCTATGAAGTATACGGAGACCTTACCATCCGCGGCATAACTAAGCCTGTAAAGCTGGATGCAGAATTCGGCGGTGTGATAAAAGACCCATGGGGCAGCACCCGCGCCGGTATCACCGTTACCGGTAAGATCAACCGGAAAGAGTTCGGTCTGACCTGGAGCGGCACGACGGAAACCGGCAGCCTGATTGTCAGCGACGAGGTTCGTCTCCATGTAGCCCTGGAATTTGTAAAAGCATAATATATACCGGCCTCCCCCCTTGGGGAGGCCTCCTTTTAATTGTGTATATTTGCGGCATGCATTATGTTTCTGTTGAAGGTTTAAGCAAATCATACGGTGTCAAGCCGCTGTTCACGAATATCACGTTTCACATAGAAGAAGGGGATAAGATCGCCCTGGTAGCAAGAAATGGCAGTGGAAAGTCTACCCTGCTGAAAATACTCTCTGGAAAAGACACTGCCGAAGGCGGCACAGTATGGATCCATAAGGATGTTACGGTCGCCCTGTTCGAGCAGGAACCCGTTTTCAAGGAAGAAAAATCGATCCTCGACAATATCTTCGATCATAATCACCCTGTCATCAATGCCATCAAGGCCTACGAGCTGGCCAGCGATGAAGAAGACGTGGACAAGATAACCGATGCCATCGTCCGCTTGGATGAGCTGAATGCCTGGGATTTCGACACCAAGGTCAAAGAGATATTGGGCAAGCTCAATATCCATCATCTGAACCAGGCGGCGGGTACCCTGTCCGGCGGCCAACGCAAGCGGGTAGCCCTGGCCAAAACCCTGATCGACATCGGATTCGAGCACAAGCATGTCCTGCTTATCATGGATGAACCGACCAACCACCTTGATGTGGAGATGGTCGAATGGCTCGAACACTATCTGAACCAGGAAAAAGTCACCTTACTGCTGGTCACGCATGATCGCTATTTCCTCGACAATGTCTCCGAAGAGATCTGGGAAATGGACGGCAGCAACCTCCATGTTTATAAGGGTGATTATGAGAATTTTTTGGAGAAAAAGACCGCCCGCATCGAGAATGACACAGCTTCCATCGACAAGGCCCGCAATACATACCGGAAAGAGCTGGAGTGGATGCGCAAACAGCCAAAGGCGCGAACGACAAAAAGCAAGAGCCGCCAGGATAACTTCTATGTAGTAGAAGCCAAGGCCAAACAGCGGATCGAAGACCAGCAGGTCGAGCTGCAGATGAAGATGAACCGGATGGGCGGTAAGATAGCCGAGCTAAAAAAGGTTTATAAGAGCTTTGGCGAAAAAGTCATTTTGAAAGGGTTCGACTATACCTTCAAAAAAGGCGAGCGTTTGGGCGTCATCGGAAAGAATGGCGTCGGCAAGTCTACTTTTATCAACATGCTGCAAGGCATTGAACAGCCGGACAGCGGCAAGATCAATATCGGTGAGACCATCATCTTTGGCAACTATTCCCAGTCGGGGCTGGTGATCAAGGAAGATATGCGCGTGATCGAATATGTGAAGAATATCGCCGAGCATTTTCCGCTGGCCGCCGGCGGATCGCTCAGCGCAGCCCAGTTCCTTCAACTTTTTCTTTTCCCACCCGAACAGCAATATACCTATATCTCCAAGCTCAGCGGAGGCGAAAAAAGACGTTTGCACCTGCTGTCTATCCTCTTCCGCAATCCTAACTTCCTCGTGCTGGATGAGCCTACCAATGACCTGGACTTGCAGACACTCGCCATCCTGGAGAACTTCCTCAGCGAATTCCAGGGCTGTCTGCTTATCGTCAGCCACGACCGGTATTTTATGGACAGGCTGGTAGACCACCTGCTCGTGCTGGAAGGCGACGGTTTTGTCCGGGATTTCCCGGGCAACTATTCCCAGTACCGCGAATGGCAAAAGCTGGATGATGCCCAGGCCGAATTCCGTCCCGTCGGAGATAGCTACAAACCACAATCAACCTCCGCTCCTGCCGTCAAAGTGGCCGAAGCTCCGCCCGCACCGGCTGTGCCAAAAAGACAAGCGTCATATAAAGAAAAAAAAGAGTTTGAGGACCTGGAGAAAGAGATGCAGCGGCTCAACCAGGAAAAAAAGGAGATCACCGAGAAGCTCAACAGCGGGACAGCCCCTTTTGACCAGCTACAGCAGATGTCTATCCGGATCGGGGAGATCAGCCAGATCCTGGACGATAAGGAACTGCGCTGGCTGGAACTGAGCGAGATCATGGCTTAATTCAACCGTTCATCCATTTATGAATGCACTTACTGCCTGGTAAGGGGTAAAGGGCCTATATTTGGCCACATTTTTTTTAATACAACTACTTTCATGAGAAGATTTCTCTTATTACTGTCAGTATGCACAGCCGGCGTCGCACAGGCCCAGAAGATCGCAGATCCAAGGCCCTTTGCAAAGACCATCACGGCAGACGACCTAAAAAAACATTTGTACATCGTCGCCAGCAAAGAATTTGAAGGCCGGGAGACGGCCACAGAAGGCCAGCGGAAGGCCGCCGCCTACATCGAGAATGATTTTAAGAGCCTTGGACTCAAGCCAGGTAATGGTGACAGCTACCAGCTGTATTATCCCGTCTTCCAGGACTCCCTGGAAAACGCCGAGCTAACTATCAATGACCAGTCTTTTATCCTTAACAAAGATTTCTTCGCCAGCACGGGAGCCAATTTCAATGCAGAGCTGATGGGCAGCGAAGTCGTTTTTGCTGGTTATGGCATCAGCGATAGCAGCCGCAACGACTACAAGGGTCTTGACGTAAGAGGAAAGATCGTGCTGGTCCTGGGCGGCCAGCCCGCAGGCACTACCCCTGCGCCGACAAGAGGAAGAGGTACTGGTTTCTACGCAAAACAGGAAGCAGCCCAGAAAAACGGCGCCGCGGGTGTATTGATCCTGCAGGCCAATGTTCCCCGTCAGCTGTTTGGGGCCAAAGGAAATATGTATCTGAGCGAATACAAAAAGGTTATCTATCCCGAAAACTTTTATATAACCGATAAGGTGGCGCAGGCTATCCTGGGAGACGACTACAAAACAGCGGTAGCCGGTCAGCCTCAGCCAAAGCCCTATACCGTAAATGTAAAGATGGCCTTTCACAAGAACATCCAACAGCTGAAGAGCAGCGATGTGCTGGGCTTCCTGGAAGGCAGCGACCTGAAAGACCAGATCGTCGTTCTTTCTGCACACTATGATCATCTCGGCAAAAGAGATACGGTGATCTATTACGGCGCCGATGACGATGGTTCGGGAACCGTGAGCATACTCGAGCTGGCCGAAGCCTTTGTAAAGGCAAAGGCAGCCGGCAAGGGCCCGCGCCGCAGCATTCTTTTCCTGGCCAATTCCGGTGAGGAAAAAGGATTGTTTGGCTCACAATATTATTCCGAGCATCCGACCTATCCTTTAGATCACACTACAGTAGACCTCAATATCGACATGATCGGCCGGATCGACCCCAACCGTAAGATCGGGGATTCGACCAATTATGTGTATGTAGTTGGTGACGATAAGCTGAGCACCGACCTCAAGCCTATCAGTGAAGGCATGAACAAGAAGTATTCCAAGCTCGAGCTGGACTATAAATTCAACGATCCTACCGATCCGGAACGCATCTATTATCGCAGCGACCATTACAATTTTGCGCGTAAGGGTGTGCCTATCATCTTCTATTTCGATGGCATCCATAAGGATTATCATAAGCCTTCCGATACTCCGGACAAGATCAATTATGATATCATGGAAAAGAGAGCCCGGTTTGTCTTTTTCACAGCCTGGGAGATGGCGAATCGCAATGATATGCTGAAGCGGGATATTCCGCTGAACTAATATAGTGGAGTCCTATCTTTTCAGGACTGTCACCCGTAAAAAATTTGCCGGTATCAATGTGGTATCGGCATTTTTGCTTTTATTCTCCCGGGTAAACAAATCTTCCAGTTCAGCCTGTAGCTCAGCTGCTCTTCCATTTTTTTCAGCCGCCTCGAAGGCATTCATGGTTGGGCCATAATAATTCCTGAACCGCGTGACAAATTCCGCAGGTGGTACAGGAAGGCTAAAGGTAAAACTATCCTTTATGAAGGAGATGTCGTCTTTTGCAATACCGGCATTACCAAACCGCTCGATCACGTGACTCTCCATTCCCCACAGCATCGGGCTAATAAAACCCTCCGGCGGCGGTGGCGTATAAGCAGAGCTGATCTTTAATATTTGCGCTACGAGCGTGGGGTCTCCCGGTATCCAGTTCCCCATAACGATCCTTCCTCCGGGGCGGGTGACCCGAACCATTTCTTTTGCAACGTCCAGGGGTCGGGGGGCGAACATCGCACCGAAGATGCTCACGACAAGATCAAAACTTTGATCATTCAGCTCGTGCAGATCGGTGGCATCTCCTACCCTGAAAACACAATTGCTGATCCCGGCCTCTTTTACCCACTTCGTACCTGCTGCGACAAGATTTTCTGCGATGTCGACGCCCAGGACTTCGGCTCCGAGTCTTGCCTCCGGAATTGCCGTATTGCCATCTCCACAGCCAAGATCGAGCACCTTAAGTCCCCTGGTAATGCCAAGATGGTTGACCAGCGCAGATCCGCTCTGCCGCATGCTTTCGGCGATCTTTGTAAAGTCGCCTTTTTCCCATAATACTTTGTTTGGATTCATAGAGCAATATTAGCCATCAGATTTTTATCGCTATTGACTTACCAGTTCAATTATCTGACTTAAAAGTCCAGCCACGGGTTTTTACTAAAAATTCATAAATTTAGATACTATGGTCAATTTTTTTGAACGGGTATTACAGCATCCCCAATACTACAGGCAGTTCAGTTGCAGTAATTCGCTGATTACTGCATTCAATTGCCCGATGGAAGCCCGTTTGATGAAAACCCGTTTTGCGGACCTGTGGACACAATACAACTATCTGTTCTATGTGGTAGATGGAGAGAAGGTCTGGCATACCGCAAAGGGGTCTTATACCATTCAAAAGGACAGCTGTGTATTTGTCCGGAAGGGAGGTTTTATTTTAGAGCAATTTATGGACAAGGGATTTTGTGTGGTCCTTTTCTTTATTCCCGATGAGTTTATCTGCGAAACGCTGCATACAAGATCAAAGCCGCTGCCCAATTATGATCAGCAGCACGAACCCGTAATGCTGCTCGAATCCAACGAAACCCTGAAAGGCTTTTTTCTTTCGATGTCCTCCTATTTTTCCGAGACCGGGGACCCTGATCCCTCGCTGATGGAGCTGAAGTTCAAGGAGCTGGTGCTAAACATTGCAGACAATGCTGTCAATAAGGACCTCTTGTCCTATTTCTCCTCTTTATTACACGAACCCCAGATGACACAGCTCAGGCGGGTAATGGAGGATAATTTTTGCTTTAATCTGAAATTGGAGACCTATGCTGAACTGAGCAACCGCAGCCTGTCGACCTTTAAAAGAGATTTTGAAAAACTTTTTCATTGCAGCCCGGGCAAGTGGCTGCTCGAAAAACGATTACATCATGCTCTCCACCTGATGAATAATCAGAATAGATCGGTGGGTGAGGCGGCTTTTGAAAGCGGCTTTGAAAGCCCATCCCATTTCAGCCGCGCCTTTAAGCTGCGATTTGGTAAGGCGCCCAGGATAGCCCGGGACGGGCTATCGCGCCTGAAAGGCGCAGACTAATAGCCCCGGTTAGGCCCCGCGAAGCGGTGCCGCAGCAAAGCGGGGCCGAGCAAAGCGAAGTTCTGCAGCAGAGCAGAGATCAATCTACTTTATTATCCGGTAACAATAGCGGAATAGCTTCCCCTGGAAATCCGACGGCGTCGTAGCATTGGTAATATCTTTCAACGAAGACGCCCCGATCTTCTCTGTCTCTATTTGAAATTTACGGTAATTGGTGCTGAAGTATAAAGTGCCGCCCGGCCGCATGATCCGCAGCGTTTGATTGATCATTTCTGCGTGATCGCGCTGGATGTCGAGAAAGTCCTTCATGCGTTTGCTGTTGCTGAACGTGGGAGGGTCCATGACCACGAGGTCATAGAAGTCTGCAGGGGCATCGTCCAGCCATTGTTTGACATCGGCATGGATGAAATG
>Ga0307510_10004616_pt1 | contig 16241 bp, 11 predicted proteins | sample 12_EM_MG_FD_207224 | JGI IMG/M metagenome (GOLD analysis project Ga0307510, IMG submission 207224) | Populus trichocarpa ectomycorrhiza microbial communities from riparian zone in the Pacific Northwest, United States - 12_EM | ecosystem: Host-associated > Plants > Roots > Unclassified | place...
GGGTTAAAGAAGAAGAGTAAAGTGAAGGGAATGGTAAAGGAATGGCATTGTTTGGTAAATGCAACAAAGATGATGTTGATGTCCACGATAACGATACTGATGATGTACATGGAGTTGATGTCGATGTCGATGGTGATGTACATGATGATGGGTATGAGAAAATAATGTGAGAAAGAGATGGTGTTGGATATAAGTCCATGCCCATGTCTCTTGCAATCTTGGTTAGCCTGTATGTATCTGTAATAAGTTCTTTATTTGGCAAGAACAGAAGTAGTGGGGTCTTTGTCTTCGTCTTCGTCTTCGTCTTCGTCTTTGTCTTGGCTCTCGTTTTTGTTGTGTCTGTATTATTGTCGCTGCTGGTGTGGGTGTAGCTGGTGTTGATATCTTTGTGATGGTGATGGTGGGAAAGGAGAGGAGGAGGGTTGTTGATGGTTTCTCCTAAGACCAGAGAGCGTACCAGCTTTAGCGGGAGCATCTTTGCTTTGCTTTGCTTTGCTTTCATTCTTCTCTTACCTTGCCTTACCTTAACTGACCACTTGTGTTAAAGCATATTCTCACAGTGAAGGGTGGTGTGTCTTCTCGGTCTTCTGTCCAAAAAGAAAAGAGTACACAACGGGCCCATCGTCATTTTGACTACAAGTTAAACCATCCAAATTCCGTTCATCCATCCGAGTGATTTTTTTGACTTGGAATTGGTTCTTCTCCAGAGGAAATCATTGAGAAAGATATATAAATAACTATTTTCCCCAGCCAAAGCAATATATGGTAAGGTGGTCTTTGCAATGTTATTGAAGCATCATCCTTTCCAGGTTAAGTTATCAATATGAAAATTTAACTGGAATCATAGTACAAATAAATACATATAAATATCTATTTGTTATCCAATAAATAGTAAATATAATAAAAGCTCTCACATGTGAAGATCTGTTGTCAATTCCTAGTTATCAACTTATCAAACATGGAGTTGGAGCCCAGTGGCCTAAGCAACGTGCAGGGAATTGATTTCTCGTATTTTTAAACTTCCATTTCACCCCTCCCATGGTCTTGCTGTTGGGCTATTCACTTGGGTGATGCATGCCCAATGAATAAAATTTTATTCTAATATCTGCTAAAAAAAAGAGTATAACTGCATACTGCACAAGATTACTGGTTTAATCCCAGCATTATAGCATCAAATTGAGTGAAGAGCATATGGATATGGAGGCATTTTAACAAGGAGTTGAACCACCCACCTCATTGTTGTATGAAAGACACAAGACAAGCATACTATCTATCTTTTGAACAAATTAAAAGAGCTTCTCAGATTGTTTCTACAGTGATTTTCTGCCATAATTCGCCTTTTCCTATTTTAAACAATTTGCTCTTTCTAGGGTGGGCTACCGGGGTGCTGTGCTTGCATCAGATGAAAGTTATTTTGATATATAGTACGGAGCTGGGATTATTTGATAGGCGGCAAAATTAATATAATGAGGTATAATTTTTTGTAATTTACTGTACATGAATTGGTCTGCCAATGGAGGATCTATTTGATTTTTTAAGTTTTACTAATCCTCCCTGCTTGCACTATTCCCACTAAAGAGAACTCACATGGGTATGCTATAAATTATCAATCACCTTGACAAAAAAATAAAAAAAAGATTATTAAAATTAATTAATTAACTCGTAATCACTATTCCTGGGCTAGTTTAGTTAAGCTTGGATTGGAAATCGAGTCACACGTTAGGCAATACAATTTTTCTGTTTTGTTTTATTTTATTTTATCTGATACTTGGGCTTGAGAATCTGAACAAGATTCCGATGAATTATAGTCACTTTGATGCCAAAGTTGGTATCTATCTGTATGCTGGCGTTTTAGATGATCAGACATTAATTGTCTCCTGGTATTAGAGAATCTTTTATGCGGTTATCTTGTCTTATTTATGTTTTGTTAAGAAACAAAGAAATTGATTTTTAATTAAAGGTTCTTCAAGTTCTCTATAAAAATAGAGAATAAATCTTCTTGGCCACCTCAACATCTTAAGCTGGCCGGCAGTTGCCATGTTTCTTGACTCTTTACCTTTTGTTACCGTCCTGCGGAACAGTGTGGTTGATGCTGGTGTGAGGAGAAGTTTCTCCAGCAGTTATCCAAAGAAGACTAATCAGAAGCAGGAAGCTACCCTTTCCTTCCCTCGCTCAGGCCCCATTCGTAAATCTCTCTGTGTTTGCCTCTCGTATGCGTGCTTACTTTCACAGTTGCCTCATTTAATTTTTCTTTTTGGGAGTTTTTATGCTATGTTTTTATTATTTTTAATTTTTGAAAGCCCTTCTGCGATTCCACCGGTAATGACAGAGGGAAAGAAGCAACCTTTTGATGCCAATGAAGCTCCTTCGCTAGTTAAGGAACTTAAAGAAAGCTTCAGAACTGGAAGGACAAGGAGTTATGAATGGCGAGTGTCACAATTGAAGGGTATTGAAAAGATGGTCGAGGAAAGGGAGAAGGATATTTCGGAAGCCCTTTATAAGGACCTCTCAAAGCCTGAGTTTGAAGCCTTTGTTTCTGAGGTTTAAATCTAATTTCTTATATGTTGATTTCTCCATAATGTTCGGTATGGTCAATGCTTGCATTCTTCATATATAGCTTTTTTGTTGTGTTTTAAAAAACTCTGTAGATATCTTGATGGTAAAAAGCAGTTTCAAATTCAGTCCAGTAATTTGCACATATGGAATATCTGCATATATTTATGGTACCGAGATCTGCACGTTCATGTATTGCATATTTGTCCTTATGATGTTTAATACAGATTGCTGCGGTAAAATCGTCTTGCGAGGAGGCACTTAAAGAATTGAAACAATGGATGAAGCCAGAAAAGGTAACTAGAGAACCACTCACCTTTTGGCAAAAGAAAGAACTGCTAACTGTGAATATATCTATTTAATAACAAGTTTAAGCTAGTTTAATGCCGTTCTCTCCTAACATTTCAGGCCAAAACTTCAATGACAGCCTATCCTTCTTCAGCAGAAATTGTGTCAGAACCTCTGGGAGCTGTGTTGGTAATCTCAACTTGGAACTACCCGTTTTGTAAGTTGAAAAATAAGAATCTGTGTTAATAAAATCATGTTCTACTCATGCATTCATACTCTGCACAAAAAAACATGATTCTCTGTTTTCCATAATCGATAAATTCAATCCACAAATGTGTTGCAATTGGGAAGCTAGAGAATACCATTTAGTTTCAAGATAATGTAATCACATGAAATGTCCCTGGCTACAAAAAAAACACCCCTACCGCATTTTCTAGTGTTGATTTCTATGGGCCTTTTTTTTTTTCCTTCTTCTATCTGCAGTGCTGTCAATTGATCCAGTAATAGGAGCTATTGCAGCTGGAAATGCTGTGGTATTGAAACCATCAGAAATTGCTCCAGTCACATCTTCACTGCTTTCAGAATTATTTGAGGAATATCTAGACAGCTCTGCTGTTAGAGTTGTCGAGGGAGCCGTTCCTGAAACGGCTGCATTACTTGAGCAGAAGTGGGACAAGATATTCTACACAGGTTTGACACAATAATATTTTATATTTTGAAATGCTCTGACCATACAGGTTCATGGATTGAAAGGCAGTGAACATGTCTCCGGTGACACACTGCAATCTATTGTTGGTGCTAGAAATGAACTCCTTTTATCAAATGAAAAAATGGAAAACATAATTTTACTCCTTAATCCTACCAGAAAATACTTGCTACAGGTCCAGGAGATGTGCTGATATTAGATACTTCATCAAACACTTACTACTTCAAACATTTATTTTAGGCTAAGGCACCTCTTTTGGATAAGAATATTCAGACAAGGATACAACAGTTGGACTCTACAAATCAGTGTAAAAATCTAGGTAACTTGAGAAAAAACCAAGTTCAAGCCCAAACCCATACCCCAAACCCATACAACTCCCAGCAACACAATTTTCACATTGTGTCTCCATTCAGATTCTTTTATTGAAATTTTGTTGTTTCACTTGTGTTTCCTTGAACTTGTTGTTCACAACAGAACACCTCAGATATTACTGATCATAACCTTCCATAAAAGTCACATGAGAATTTAAGTCAATATATGTTTTACAGTTATTCCAAAGGCATTTCATAAACAGATTTGAAACTTTGAAACTTTGAAAACACCTGTTGTCCATTTGATTTTTCATACTAAGTGTAACTGCTGAAGTATAGGGTGTATGAACTGACGCTGCTAGTATCAATGGAAAAGTTCTCTAAATTCAAGACTTTAGCTAAAGAGGCCATGCTGTTTTTTCTTTTTAGGCAGTCCAAGAGTAGGGCGCATTGTGATGACTGCTGCAGCAAAGCACCTTACTCCTGTTGTCCTAGAACTTGGAGGAAAGTGTCCAGTTGTTGTTGATTCTGATGTTGACTTACAAGTAAGAACATCAAGTTCATAGCTTAAGAGTGCATCAATCACGGATTCTTTTCCCTGTAGTATTAATTGGCTTCATGCGAAGGTTACTGCAAGGAGGATTATAGCTGGGAAGTGGCAACTGAACAATGGACAAGCTTGTATTAGTGTTGATTATATCATAGCAACAAAAGATTTTGCCCCAAAGTTGGTAAGATCATTTTACCTTTTTTTAATTCTTTAAAAGGTCTGTTCCAACTGGATTTATTCTTGATGCATGCCCCTTGAACAGATAGATGCACTACGGAACGGAATAGAAGAATTTTTTGGAGCAGATCCAATGGAATCGAAATACATATCCCGTATTGTGAGTTCAAACCATTTTACACGTTTGGAAAGACTCTTAGATGAGTACAAGGTTTTCAACAAAATTGTGGTTGGAGGCCAAAGGAATCAGAAGAAACTGTGGGTTCCTTACATTTTCTGGCAGATTTGTGCTTCTAGTTTACAATTCAACAATGATACACAGTACAAAACATGACTGCATGACCTATCCTTCTATTGCAGAAAGATCGCTCCAACCATATTCTTGGATGTTCCTGAAGACTCTCAACTGATGCAGGAAGAGATATTTGGGCCATTGCTTCCTATTATCACTGTGAGTACAGAGTGAAAATATGCAATGCATGTTGTTCTAATCGACACTATGATTCAAAGATCATTTTATCTGTGATTTGATAGGTTGAAAATGTGAAAGACAGTATTGATCTGATAAATTCGAAACCAGAGCCTCTTGTCGCATATCTCTTCACCAATAACCAGAAGCTAAGGAATGACTTCGTGCAAAATGTCTCCTGTGGAGGAATGGTTATCAATGACACCGTGCTGCATGTATGTATTCATCTCTTCCTTAAAACTCACATATGCGGACGGCAAAATTTTGTATAATGTGTTCACTGAGATGCAGGCCGTTTGCCACATCTCTCCTCAAATAGATTGTAAGGTCCCCAAACTATTAAAAATCTGCAGTGTCATGACTGCAGCCAGTCAGTACCACTGTGCTTCCGGTGCCATGTTACTCCCTCCTGCAAAGAAAAAGGGAGAGAATAGGACTCAATTTCTTGATGGTTAGAAGCAATGCCAAAAATGTGTATCGCGAGTTACGCTTAAGGAGTAAATGTGTCAATATGGATAATTGTACGCGGCGTAGCTAAACTGGATCTGCTCCGAAATGAGCACTTTTTAATGTTTTTACCTAAGGTAGTAGAGGTAAACAAATTGTCTATTTCAAGCTTGGTTTTCAAATTATGCAGGTTACAGTTTCCAGTTTACCCTTTGGAGGAGTTGGGGAGAGTGGAATGGGATCATACCATGGTAAATTTTCTTTTGATGCTTTCAGTCACAAGAAGGCAGTTCTATACAGAAGTTTTAGTGGAGATTCACCTGTCAGATACCCACCATATACACCAGAAAATAAGAAGTTGATGAGGGCTGTGATGAATGGTGGCATATTTGATATAATTCTTGCTTTGATGGGATGGTCTAGAGATTGAATACGTGAATTGAAGATGTTTTTTTTTGTTGGTTACCCCTCTCTTGAATGCGTTTTTATTTTTTCAAGTCTCAACTGTTCAACAGTTGTGAGATAATAAGTGTATGATAACTTGCCGTCTAAACGATTACTTTAAGATTGTTAGAGAGCATCCATTCAAGGGAGAGTGTCAGTGTCTTGTTGAATAAGATTATTTGTTATTTGTGAAATGCTTGGAAAGGAAATGAGAATTTCTGACTTCTGCAATGGAAATTAAAAATTACCAGACAAAAAATGTTTATACAGTTTTCTATTACCCTTTTGGTGCAAGTACGCATCTTGCCTTGCTTACCATAATTTCCAAGCAGTCTTGCGAATCTCTTTAGTTATCTGCTGTTGAACCACCACACTGAAACTGGACAAGAGATATCTTCAGAATCTAGCAGGTCCCCTGTCGTCCCAAGCTCTGGCAACTCAGTCCATTCAGATAGTGTTGCAAGCTTGGAAGGCAGTGACATGGAGAGAAAGAAATAACAATTAGCAGCAGTGAGCAGCATTAAACACGTGAAGAATAAAGTAGTTAGACAATTGGATAATCCAGTTGGTGAGTTGGTGAACAATGTATAAATAAGTCTAATGAGGTATATTTTTCTATAAATTGCAAAAGTTATTTCTCTTCTCTTTTCTTCTACTTCTCAACCTCTTTTCTCACTAAAAACCTGTTTGTTAAGATTGAGTCTTAACAAATTGGTATCAGAGCCTTGAATCCAAGGCAATTACAACATTAACAAAGACTTAAAAATGGTAGAAAACAATAAGGCTAGAACTTTGGAAGAGAATGGGAGATAGTTGGATGAGAGAATGCAAGTTTTTCATCAAGAATTGCAAGATTTCATAGCAGACAACAAGAGACATTGGTAAGAACAAGCCAAGTTGAATGAACAACTAAAGGCACAAATGGAAACCAAGATGACTATCATGCAGACATTTATGACTGGAAGGGAGGTAGAAAGGGATGACAGGAATCAAGTTAACGCCAGGGAAATGGTGCATCTACAGCAGAATCATAATTCAGAGGAAAATGTGGGAATTAATAAAGGCCATCGGGTGGGTACAATGTAGCTTTACCTAAAGTGGAGTTGTCCACGATTCATGGAGATAATCCGCGAAGATGGATTAGAAAATATAGGAAGTTTTTCAAGTTGCATTTTACTCCGGTTCATCAATGGGTAGAAATTGCTTCACTTTACTTGGAAGGCAAGGCAGAGGTATGGTTCGAAGGATTTTTGGTAGGTGACCATGACCTTACAAATTAGGAGGAGTTTGTTCGATGCCTTTGTAACAGATTTGGCAGCAGAGAGCATGTGGTAGAGGAGTTTAACAAATTGGTACACGATAAGCGGGAGTAGAAGAGTATATTGAAAGGTTTGAGGAGCTTAAATCCCTAATAAGCACATTGAATTCTTCAGCACCAGTATCGTACTATATATCCAGCTTTATTAGAGGCCTCAAGCAGGACATTAAACCAACATTGAAGATCTTGAAATCCGGAACATTGGTACAAGAACTTGATTAAGCAAGGTGGTAAAAGGAATCTAACCAAGTCGTGACAAGAAGAAACAAGATGGTACCCAAAATATCTCTTCTTGACATCATGGTAGGTTATCAGGTAAACCTTCTTGTAGCACTCTTTACAATGCAAGAACTGATGTAACAGTAGGGGGTAAACGAATGAATGGCACTTGAATATGATAAAGGGAGTGGATGAGGAAGATGAAGAACTTTTAGAAGTAAAAAAGGGGGTAATAATGAGATTGTGGCTATTGAATATCAAGTACATGAGTATGGTTTATCCCTTAATGTATTGGACGAAAGTTATGCTCATAACACAATAACAACACAATAAGGATTAAAAAGAATTATAAAAAGCAAGATTTTTTTTTTTTGGTAATTGTATCGTGAGTTTTCAGGTTAATTTACATGTATTTCAATTAATTTCTTGAAATTCTAAAATTAATAACTAAATAAATATCCAATAACCCTAAAATTTATAGAATCAAACTAGTAAACTCTAAAAAAACAAACCTATAACCTAACATAATTGAGCTACGACACCCCTCAGGTAAGGTAATACTCTTAGTTTTATTCTTACCGACAGTGGTAATACTCTTAGTTTTATTGATGAACATGTGGTTAAAGAGATCAAGAGTACTACCATTGAAAAAACGACTGTATTAGCAGTAATTATGGCCAATGAAACTGTATTAGCAGTAACTGTGAGATCAAGACTACCATTGAAAAAACGACTGTATTAGCAGTAATTATGGCCAATGAAACTGTATTAGCAGTAACTGTGGCCAATGAAAATGTCATGAGGTGTAGTGTATTCTGTAGAAAATTTTAATGGTTAATGCAAGGACATCAATTCCAAGCAGACTTGAGGATCTTGAAGTTAGGGAGGTGTAACATGGTTTTGGGAGTGGATTGGATGCTAAGACTTTACTCGCCGATCCTATTCGGTTTAACAAAGATGAAATTATCTTTCAAGAAGAAGGATTAATCCGATCCTATTGTAATAGTGGTTCCAACATGGTACAAGGAGATTATGGACACCTACAAGCAAGATTCTCAGTTGCAGAAATAATTGATGGGAAATTGGCAGGAGCTGACAATTGGCCTGAATATAGTTTTACAGCTGATATACTCATGTATAAAAGGAGAATTGTGATCGGCAAAGAAGATGACCTGAGAGAAAAGGCAGTTAAAACAATTCATAATTCTTGTATAGAAAGCCATGCTAGGAGACACAACTCTTACGGGAGATTTAAGATTGTGTTTTAGCGGCCTTTAATGAAGAAGATGGTAAAACAACTGGTGAAGAAGTGTAATAATGTCTGTGAACAAGCTAAAATGGGAAGGACAGCCTCTCATGTGCTGTAGCGATCATTGCCAGTATCAAGTGGAGTTTGAAGGGATTTTTTAAAGAATTATTTTTTGATCTAATTAAATTATAATAATTCTATTTTGTTGTCTAAGGTTTGTTTTCCTTTTTAACTTTTTGAGACACGCGTACCTTCTTTTTTTATCAGATTAAAAAGAAAAAGTCGTGGGCCCACAAATCTAAGCAAACTTAATAAAAACCATTGTCAGTATATTTTGCAATAAATTCCAAGCTAGCCATCAAACGTGTTTGTAACGAGAAAATCAGCGAAACCCTATTTTCTTCCTATTGGAATAACCTGGCATGAATTTCAGTTACTGGGCTAACATAATAATAATCATCAGTGATTGTAACAGCTCTGTTTCTAAATTGGGTTTCTTTCAGTTTTTTTTTATACCATTGCTGTTTCGGTCAGATTGTCAACGTTCTAGTTTTTATTGGACAAGCGTTGATTGAGTCCAATTTTACTGATTAATTGTTGCAGGAGGTGAAAAAAACGGATGGGGGTAACAGAGAATGCTTCTGCTCATGTTTGTCTCTTTTCTAATTACTATAATTTATATTTCACCGCTTTTGCTTTTCTTTTGCTTTGTGGTAGCCCCCATTGAACCTGTTGCTTACACTGTTCCGCCATCAACATTACAAGAAAAGCAAAAACAACTGTTTGGTATTTTTTTGTTTTATAAGAAATTGGTTTTGAATTGTGCTTTTGACAAATACCGATTTTTTCCTGCTATGCAAGCAATTTGGGTATTTCTATAACATTCTTTTTCACTCGTATGAAAGTGGGATCCCTTCGTGATAGCTATAAATCATGATGCCAATTTTGTGTGAATGAGGGAGCACTAGTCCGAAGGAAGAGATTATTACCATGCAAGACCCATTGTGCTGCTAGTGGTAATCATGACAATTTAGATGCACTAATCTAGTTAATGTGAGCCCAGACTTGACTCTTAAGCTGTGAGGAAAGAAAATGAAAATACAGGTTATAATTGTTATATTTGTGGGCTTATGGAAATTTTTGAACATGCTATTTCTTTTTGTGGGCTTATGGTGTTGGTGGGTGCTTAACGTATTGCTGATTTGTTTTGATTTGTAATTCCATGCACAGGGACTAAAATTTGATGTGGATGACATGATTGTGAAAATGGCAAGCCAAGACCAAACCAAAATGCTGCACATCAAACAGCAGCTGGCCACCATAGACCACACTCCAGATCACCCAGTATACCCTGTCGTATGTTCCCTTTTCCTTTGTGTCTGCTTCTCTAGAAATTGTTTTCATGATACCTATGAGTGTAGCCATGTTGGTCTCTAGTTCGAGTCCTGCCCTTTTTAAAGAGAAACAAAGGAAGAATGAAGTTTTCATTGACTAGTTTTCAATTGGTTTGATTTTTCCATTCAGATGGTGCATGAGGCAATTATGGATTTAAATGAAGAAGGGGGATCGACCAAGGATGCAATATCACAGTTTATCATGAGAAAGTATGATGTTTTTCAGGTTGTTCATGTGGCTAAACTAATTGAACAATTAGAGAAACTTGTGGAGAAGGAAGAAATAGTTTTTACATCTGAGAATCGTTACATGCTTCCAGCTGAGGACTCTGGTTCCCCTGCTAAGTTAAAGCAGGGAAAGAAGCAGTCGGTGCAATATGAACTGGATCGGAGAAGTAATAAGTTGCAAAAGGTCAATGAAGGAGTTCAAGTTCAAGAAGATCAGAATGCAATTATAGAAATAGAAGATCAACCTGAAAGTGATAAAGCAAAAGAATCACAAGCAGCTCAAAGTGAAGGCGTTGAATACCGGAACCATTTACAAGAAGATCAGCTTAGGGTATATGAGGAAGAGAGGTTTGAGATGACTACTGAGAATTTTTCTCAAGTTGTTGAAGGACAGTCAAAAGTGATTGTAGAAGATAGATACCAGCAACCTGCTGGAGTAGATGAGGGAAGACATGAAAAAGAAGTTCATATCCAAATGAGGGAAACTGAGGCAACTGAAGAGCGAAGTCAATTACAACAACAAGAACTCCAAGTGACTGAAGATCAAGTGGAAACTGAACGTCAAAATAAAGTAACTGTAGACCTGCATCATGTTGAACGTCCTGAAAATGAAGAAATTATAGGCGAAATTCGACCTCAGGTTCCACAAGATATGTATGTTGACGAACATTATCAATCAGAGAAAACACATATTAGAACCATTCCTATGCAGATTGAAACACGAGGAAAAGAAGTTGGAGTGATTGGAGAGGAAAAGGGATTGCAAGAACAAGATAATAAAGTGGGGAACAATTCTACTGACATTAGGTTTGCTCTTTTCTTACTTTGCAACATTGTATCTTACAGTCTTTCTTGTTACTTTATTCTTATCCCTTCTCCGTTTCTGATTAATTAACAGCCATACATCGGAGGTTTCTGGACAACCTGTTCGAGATAAAGACATGATAGCGATGCCAAGTTCTTCTCAGACAAGTCAACAATTAGACCATGTCGGATCTTCATTGTTATTTCATACTCTGAAGGTGAAAGTTTAAAACTGGAGTATTAGTTATTCACATGTTAAACTTGGAAAATTGGTTACTAATATGTAAAACTCGTCTTATTCTGTCCCATGAAACACGTTTTAATTGTTTGTTTAATTTACTTTGATCACTAGGAAAAGTGTATAAATGTGTGGAAGAAGTTAACAGAAGCTGAGCATGAGCTGATGGATGTTCTTAGCTGTTTGAATTCAATGGAAGCAATAGCCAATATTCATGAATCAGAGCCAAAAGCATTGCCACATTCTGATTATGTACCCAAAGATCCAATGCAACTTCAGCAGAATCAACAATTTGAGCTTCCTAAACTCAAAAGAACTGCAGAAGTTCAAATAACAGCATTGCAGGAATCTTTTCATAACCAGAAAAGGCAGGCTTTACCTGGAAATCATGATTTCCCATCGAAATACTGGCCAGAAAACATTAGTGTTTCTCCTACTCAGCAAATCATGCACTCACAGCAACTGGAGGTGGAGAAACATCAAGATTTTCCTAGTTTTAAAGGCTATCTACAACTTCATGACCCAGAAAAGGGGTCCAAGTCTTGTTCATTTGCAGGTTCTTTGGAACCCCAGGAGCTGAATCTGGAGCAGAGATCAGAGCATCATAGCACAATTGTAGAGGACCTTCAGACTCCCGTCAATTTGGAGCATGTTGAACTGCGTGTTGAGCTGGAGCAGCGAGTAGATGTCCCTGAGCTAAAAAAGGCTTTGGGAAAAAACTTGTCTGCTGATGGAGAATTGACACCTGCTGAGGACATCACTATAGATAGAGACGAGGTTGAGCCTGAGAGGCCTCCAGGATTTGAGGTTACGGTGGAGCGATTTTCCCAAGAACGGCTGCAGTGTGCTGTTCCTTGTGGCGATGCAAAGAAACTCGAGCCTGTGGTAGGCATCATGACATGTTCGTTTTTATCTTTAATTGCTCATGTGTTTTCTTAGGCCTTCCATTCCTTTTCTATCATTTATTATTATCGGAGATGATATGAAACAGACTGAAGATAATATAGAACTGACTTCAAATTATCAATGATATTAAATATAGTACCATAGAACATACCATTCTATAGATATGACAAAATGAATTGTGTGGCTATGGAGTCAATGCAGCTCGTGAAAGGGCAGAATCTTGAACTATCAGTCAAGGAAAGGCATATAGAGGTTGAAACGATCACTTCAGAGCAACAATGCCAGATAAAACAGCAAATACAAGAGAAAGAATTACGCCCTCCGGAGCAAAGGGCATCCGAGAACAAATCTGAATCAGGTGCAGCTGGAGCTACTTCTGATCAGCAACTCCATAACATTGAAATGCTTCAAGATCCAAAGCAAATTTTGGTGGTACATGAATCATCCCGATTAACGAATCAGCAAAAGAAGGGTCGTGGCAAGAGAAAGAAAGTAGAAATGGAGCTGCCCCGGAGGGAACTATGGTATCGTGGCACAAAGGCATGTGAATCCAATCCAGCACATCCAACAGATGCAAATGATGTTGATTCCGACAGACAGCGGAAACTAGATCATCCAATCCCTGAAAGACCTCAAAAGAGAAAACCAAAGAAAGTGGAGAAATCATCTCAATCAGTGGAGCAGGAACTCAAAGATCAGGGTAGGAAAGGGCTTCTCAGATCTCAGCTTGCACCAGTAACATCTGATGAAGTCAAAATGCTAGAAAATCCAAAACAGCACAAACTAACATCAGCAGGGGATTCTATTCAAACTCAGCAGAAACAGCAACTACAGTTTCGAGTGCAATGCTCTTCCCAAGCTGAAGAGATTATGGATAAAACAATGGAAGAATCACAACCCTTACCAGACCAAAATAAACAGGGAAGTCAACTGGCATATCAACTTCGAGGGAGGCGTCCTAAGCTAAAGCCTGTTATGGATACAGCTAAGGGGAAATTTTTACCTGTAGATGGTGAAGATCATCACAAGGAGCTGCCATTGCATATTCAAGGGCAAAGGCCTAAAGCCATGACCAGTACAAAACTCATAGTAAGAGAAATATCCTCAAGCCATCAGAGTCACAATGAGCAACAGCCCAAGAAACGTGGCCCAGGAAGGCCACCTAAATCATTATCAGCTGCATCTCAAACTGTCAACGTACCATTGTCTCCACAGATTCAGCTTAAGCAGAAAAGGCAGCAACATGATCTTCAGAAAAAGCAAAAATGGCCAATTGGTGCTGGTCAAGGGAGGTTTACAAGATCCAAATCACCATCAGTTGCAGAAACCATTTCATCATGACCTCCACAGGACTGGCAGCAATGCAGGCCACATTTCAAGAAGAAAAAGCCTCAGAAACGCAAAAGTGATGGTAACAACCAAAGGGAAGACATCCAAAACTTGACCGAGGGAATTAAAGGACAGGGTAATGCTATTCTTTTCTCTCTTTTTTTCAAACTTTTCAGGGGCATTTAACTTGATGGTGTTTTTATTAGCTTTTTCAGTCCATCAGTTTCGGTTTTTTGAACATGGATAGGAAATGTTATACCACTTTCCTTTTGCTCTATCTTCTATTTATTCTAGCCATGATAGTTCGAATTCTTTTTTCTCCTTCTGTTTACAAAATCATTGCTTGTAAAGTTTTGTGGTTCTTGAAATGCTTATCTAATTGCATGACCAGGTCTTTAGTTAAACTTTACCACAATTTAGTCACTAGGTGAGATCAAATGTCTTTTCTTTAGTAATATGAACTCTGAAGAATATAGATCTCATCTCTAATCAGTTTTTTTTTTTACCTGATCTTCTATTCTCTCTTTTATCTCGCTCTCATATATTTGGAAACCTTAACATCATCTGTAGATTGGTCGTGATTTTATCATCGCTGTCTTTCTTCTTAATAATGATAAATGGATTAAAGACAAACTATAACAAGACATACCTGGCAGGATAATTAACCGCAAATTTAGTGGTTTGTCTGGAATTTTCTGATGGCTGTCTCATCATTTCCATTGGTTGCATAACTGTATTATACTTGCTGCTTTGGTTCTATAATAGTTTGATAAATTTAAAGCTTTCGGTCTTCATTCTCTTGGTCTTGAGATTAGCCAGCAAAGGGTGATGAGTTACTTGTTTGATGGAGAATAAGTGGATTAGTCTCTACTTGTATTTTTTTTTTGTGTTGCTCAATGATGAACAATATGTTCAGTGCTAACATTAGCATGATAGTGCATTTCTATCAATTCATGATCAGCTTGACTATGTGATTTGTTGATCTGGTTCGCTTTTTTATATATATATAATTATCATACAAGTCTTAAATCCGGTCCCAATCTACCAGAAGTTTCAATTGCACCATTAATTTGTTATATAGAGTAAAACAAAGTCATAGGACTTAACTCATCGAAGTCTCTAGTAATATGGTGTGCAGAACAAGTGATCCCATATGGCACTTCACTATTTAGGATAAATTGAGCTATTAGCACAGTAAATTTTTTTTTTTAAAATAGTTAATAGATATAGGCACAGAAAAGATTGATAAAATAACATAGTTTGACCATGATATACTTCAGAAATACGATATTTATTCAATATCACTATTTTTAAGTATAATAAGATAGTTTGGTGTTGTCATGTGTCAACTCGATACACTCAAGAATTCATGAAGATTTATTATACCTGTATATTTTTTCTTTCAGGTATTTATTGGTAAGGATATATAAAAAATATGCTAATAAAATCTTGTTTCATCACTAATCAAATGAATTATCCTGAACTTTCTTTTCCCTAAGCAATAAACAAAGGGGCTAAAAGCATTATTCTCGCATGTAACAAGTTTTTTACTTGCTAGCTTGTTACCTTTTAATTCACAGATAATAAAATATATTAATTTTTTTTGAAAAAAAAGGCTATGAAGAAAACATTATGCATATAAACACAAATTATTGTTCACCGTGCTAGTATAAGTATTGTTTTGCCCTTTTAACAAGAAAAAAAAGATTTAACTTGCTATTAGGGGTAATTAATTTGATCTTTTTAACACGATTATTTTTAACACGATTATTGGGCATAATGCTATGGATTGAGAATAATTTGATCTTTCGACAATTCAAAATCATATTATAAGATTATATTATTTTTAAAAGTAAAATTCATTAAAAGTAAAATTTATCAAAAGGTTGATTAGAGTTAATCCTGTCTTTTTACATTTTGGAAGCATAGTGTAAAAACCTTTATACTCTTAAAAAAAAACTAAAACTTACAACAAGGGGTATTTGCGTATTTTCATTAAGATATTTTTGTAACTAATAGGTTGGACAAGGCGATTTGATTTTTTCATCAATTAAAATAATAGTTAAAAAAAAAATTGTTGGCACGTGCACGAGGGCAACATCCATGCCCTTCAAGCGGCTCATATTGCATCATCCAATGTCTAAATGCCGCCTTTCAGGGCAGCATCTGAAGTGGCTTGACATGTTCTTTCCACCGGTGCTGTGTGTGTGGACAACAAAGGAGTGGTTGAGCTTCGATGGAGTTTTTTCTCCATCTCTTTTTTTTCACTCTTCTCCTTGTAAAAATTTAGAGGTTTCCTTTCATTTATTTCTTGTACTCAATTCAATCCTCATTTTTTTAATTTCTATTTGTTTTGTTTTTATCCTTTTTTTTGAAATTGTCTTTCATTTGGTTTCATTTAATTTTTATATCAAATTTGGTTCTCATCTTTTTTATTGTTGTTTGTTTTTTTTGTTTTTTTTCTAATCGAATTTTGTTTTCAATTTCATCCTTCAACATTTGATTTTAATTTTTTTTTATCAAATATACTTCTTATTCTTTTTATTGTTTTTTTTCATCTTTTTTTTTCATTTATTTTTTAATTTCATCCCTTAATATTTTATTGATTTAT
>Ga0307510_10004617_pt1 | contig 16241 bp, 15 predicted proteins | sample 12_EM_MG_FD_207224 | JGI IMG/M metagenome (GOLD analysis project Ga0307510, IMG submission 207224) | Populus trichocarpa ectomycorrhiza microbial communities from riparian zone in the Pacific Northwest, United States - 12_EM | ecosystem: Host-associated > Plants > Roots > Unclassified | place...
AAGCATTGTCACAAGCGCCGCAATCGCCGCCGAGCGCCTGCCGGTCGATGCGGCGGCGCTGTGGGGTCTGCTTGGCAGCTGGGCGATAGATTGCGAGGACCGCCCTTCAAGCGCGAATCCCCATTACAGCTATGTGATGGTAGGGGATAAGCTTTTGATAGGGCGCGACATGGGGGTGTTGCAGGACGAGAATAAAGTGATCTCGGGCGCGATCACCGACGATGGCGGCATTGAACTGGTCACGGAATTCAAGGCATTTTCGCTCGTCATGACGAGCCGTTACGCCAAGGATAACGTCGATCAATTTCACTCGGTCTCCAACAAGGACCAGAACGGCGTCTATACCATCCAAGACGGGAAATCGACGCGAACCGGAGCGCCTGCTCCGGTCATGACGCGGTGTCTGAAGACCAAGAAGGGCTCATAGCGCGGCCGGCGTTGGATGCCCTCGGTAGCCCTTGTGCCGACTGATATGCGACCGCTACACTCCCGGCGAATTCCGGGAGGGGTCCAATGAATTCTCGTCAAATGCTAATCGCGCTCGCCTGCGGCGCGCTGATTCTGGGGGCAACGCCGCCAGCGATCGCCGAAGGCACGTTCGACATTCCCGCCGGCGCGCATTTCAATCAGGACAAGCTTGCCAAGGTCGGCGAGTTCTTCAAGAACGAAATCGCGACCGGCAAAATCCCCGGCGCGATCGTCCTGATCCAGCAGAAGGGCAAGCCGGTCTATCGGGAATATTTCGGTGTGCAGGACACAGTCTCCAAGGCGCCGATGACCGACCAGACCATCTTCCGCCTGTTTTCGATGACCAAGGCGATTACCGCCGTCGTATCGATGATGCTGGTCGAGGATGGCACGATCAAGCTCGACGATCCCGTCTCGAAATACATTCCCTCCTTCGCCAACATGAAGGTTGGCGTGGAGAAGAAAGCCGCGGACGGCACCAAGTCGCTCGAACTGGTGGCGCTGAACCGGCCGCCGACCGTGCTCGACCTGATGCGCCATACGTCAGGCGTCACCTATGGCTTCTACGGCGACAGCCTGGTGCGCCAGGCCTACAAGGCGGCGAATATCTATGCCGGCGATTTCGATCTCGCCGAATTCGCCGAGCGGATTGCCAAGCTGCCGCTGCATGACCAGCCGGGAACGCTTTGGCAATACGGCCATTCCACCGACATCCTGGCGCGCGTGATGGAAGTCGCGTCCGGAAAGTCGCTGTTTGCGCTCGAGAAGGAAAAGCTGCTCGACCCGCTCGGCATGAAGGATACCGCCTTCTTCGTCACCGATCCGGAAAAGCAGAAGCTGCTCGCGCAGCCGGTGCCGAACGACAGCGATTTCCGGGTCGGCCGCATCAACGATCCGACCGTCGTCAAGAAATGGCAATCGGCGAGCGGCGGCATGGTCTCGACCATGGCGGACTACGCGCGCTTCGTGCAGATGCTGCTCAATGGCGGGACGTTCGATGGCAAGACCTATCTCAGCCCGAAGACCTTCGAACTGATGGCGACGGACCATATCGGCAAGGACTCCGGCGTTGCTCGGGATTACTTCTATTTCCCCGGTGACGGTTTTGGTTTCGGGCTTGGCCTTGCGGTGCGCACCGATCCCGGCAACGGCAAGCCGCCACCGCCGGGATCATTAGGCGAATTGAAATGGGACGGCGCCTCCGGCTGCTATTTCGTGGTCGACCGCAAGCAGGACATGTTCTTCGTGCTGCTGGAACAGACGCCGAGCGAACGGCAGCGCATCCAGAGCACCCTCAAGCGGCTGATCTATGAAGCGATGGAGAATTGACGCTCGCGCCACCTGCGGGCTCATCGCGGTGGCGCTGGCGATTGTCGTCGGTTGTCTGGATCCGATGCGCGCCGAATCCGTGGCGCCGGTCGTTGGGAGCTTTTCGCGCGAAGGCCTCGAGCGCGTCGGCGACTATATCCGCAATGAGATTGCGACCGGAAAAATCCCCGGCGCGATTCTCCTGATCCAGCAGCACGGCAAGCCGGTTTATTCCGAAAATTTCGGCGTCCGCGATGTCGCGACCAAATTGCCGATGAGCGCGGACACGATCTTTCGCCTCTACTCGATGTCGAAGCCGATCACCTCGGTCGCCGCCATGATGCTGGTCGAGGACGGCAAACTGAAACTCGACGATCCCGTTTCCAAATACATCCCGGCCTTTGCCGACATCAAGGTCGGCGTGGAAAGGCGCGAGCCCGACGGCACGGTGACGCTGGTGCGGGAGCCGCTCGATCGTCCGATCACGATCGAGGATCTGTTGCGCCATACCTCGGGCCTCACTTACGGCTTCAATGGCGGGAATCTCGTGCGCAGGTCTTATGCCGAGGCTGACCTCTTCAGTGGCGATCTGACCAATGCCGAATTCGCGGAGCGAATCGCAGAGCTGCCGCTGGCCGAGCAGCCGGGCACACAGTGGGATTACGGCCATTCGACCGACGTGCTCGGACGTGTGATCGAGGTGGTGTCGGGAAAAACCTTGTTTCAGTTCGAGAAGGAACGGCTGCTCGATCCGCTTGGAATGGGCGAGACCGAATTCTACGTAAGTGACGCGACAAAACGACGACGCATCGCCGAGCCGCTGCCGGACGACCGCATGATCAGTCCAACAACCGAAATCCGAAATCCGCTCCAGCCAAGAAAGGCGGAGCCCGGTGGATCCGGGCTGGTCGGGACGATTGGCGACTACGCGCGCTTTGCACAGATGCTGTTGAATCGCGGTGTCTTGGAGGGCCGGCGCTACCTCAAACCCGAGACCGTCGCGCTGATGGCGTCGGACCATATCGGGCCCGAGACGGGAATCGCGCGTGACTATGCCTATTACCCGGGGGCTACCAGCGGCTTCGGGCTCGGCTTCGCCGTGCGTACATCGGTGCCGCCGAATACCTCATGGCCGCTCGGGGAATATCGCTGGGACGGCGTCGGCGGCACGTTCTTCTTCATCGATCCTGCGGACGACCTGTTTGCGATCTTCATGGTGCAGACGCCGTCGCAGCGCGGCCGTATCCAGCTTGCATTGAAGACGCTGATCTATCAGGCGTTGTTGAAATAGGTGCAGCGACGTTCGGCGGCGCTTGTCTGGACCTGCGTATTTCTACGTGTCGGGTGAAGGATTTTTGATTAACAAAAGCCCACTAGGATACGTCAGCTTCTCAAAAATAATTTCGGTCCGGCCAACGGCACCGTCCTCAAAGGTGCAGCATGCTTGGCTCTGGCTATGGTCGATTGATTCTGTCTGGAACGGCTCTCGCGGCGACCACGCTCGGCCTGTTCGGATTTGCAAACTCGAGCCTCGGCGCCGCACTGGTCGGCGAAACCCGCCGTGTCGATCTCGGTCAGAAAGCGCCGGCCGGCATCGATGCGATGAAAGCGCTCTACAAGCGGCCGGCGTCGATTCCATTCCCCAAGGAAAATCCGTACACCCCTGAAAAATTCTCGCTCGGCAAGAAGCTCTATTTCGACACGCGGCTCTCGGTGACCTCGGCGCAATCCTGCGCCAGCTGTCACAGCCCGGGCTTCGGCTGGGGCGACGGACTGGCGGTCGGCGTCGGTCACGGCATGGCAAAGCTCGGCCGCCGTTCGCCGACCATCGTCAACGCCGCATGGGGCGCGATCTTCATGTGGGATGGCAGGCTCGCCAATCTCGAAGAACAGGCGCTCGGCCCGATCCAGTCTCCCGGCGAGATGAACATGCCGATCGAGAAGTTGATGGAGCGCCTCACATCGATTCCGGAATACAAGCCGCTGTTCGCCTCGGCATTCCCGAGCGAGGGCATGAAGGCCAAGACGCTCGCGGCGGCGATTGCGACCTATGAGCGGACCGTCGTCTCCGAGCGCGCGCCGTTCGACGCCTGGATCGAGGGGAACGAGAAGGCGATCTCCGAAGAGGCCAAGCGCGGCTTTGCCGTCTTCAATACCAAGGCCATGTGCTCGTCCTGCCATGAGGGCTGGAATTTCACCAATGACGGATTCCAGGATATCGGCCTGCCAAGCAAGGATATCGGGCGCGGCGAATTTGTGCCCGGCGTCATCAAGATGGAGCACGCTTTCAAGACGCCAGGATTGCGCGAGATCGCGCGCCGCGGCCCCTTCATGCACGACGGATCGCTCGCGACGCTGGAAGCCGTCATCGACCATTATGACCGCGGCGGCGTCGACCGGCCGAGCCGTTCCGACCTGATGAAGCCGCTCGGCCTGACGTCGCAGGAGAAGACCGATCTGGTCGCTTTCCTAAACACCTTGACCAGCAATCTCAGTCCAACCGCGGTGCCGGCACTCCCTCGCTGAGCTTCACAACACCAGGAATTTCCGATGCGCAGACTAGCCGTTTTCGTTCTCGTCATCTCCGCCGGCCTGTCGGTCGGGGCGCTTGCCGGCAACCAGATGATCCACCAGCAGGGCCGCGTATTCGGGCCCGACAATATCAGCGTCAAGAAGGGTGAGGCGCTCACCTTCGTGAACGACGACACCGTGCCGCATAACATCATTTCGACCAGCAAGGGCAACGAGTTCAACCTCGGGTCACAGCCTCCGGGCACCTCGACCGATGTGACGTTCAAGGAAGCCGGCGACGTGCAGGTGATCTGCGCGATCCATCCGCGCATGAAGCTGATGGTCAAGGTTGCGGACTAGTCCCGCAGGGCAAGGTCACCGGAGATTCCTGATGTCGATCCGTTACAAGATTTTCGGTGTTTTCAGCATCCTGATCGTACTGGCCTGCGGGCTCGCCTATTACGGGATCCGCGGCATCTCGACCTCCGGCGACCTCGTCGTGCGTCTGTATGACGGCCCGCTGATGGGGATCAATCACGCGCGTTCGGCGCATGCCTCGCTCAACGAAGCCCGCTTCATCATGCAGCGGGGCCTCGTCGAGGGCGCTTCCAGCGACACGGTCGGCCGGTTTGAAAAGATACGGAACAACATTTTCGAGGATTTGAAGGTCGTCCAGGACCGGGTGCAGAGCGCAAATGCGAAGACTGCGCTGACGCAGGCCGAGAACCGGATTCGGACATGGTCGGATGAAGGGCTGAAGATCCTGAAGCCGACGCCGAGTGGGCAGACCGAGATTGCTACCAATTTCTCGCTTGCGCAGAAGGGCGACGAGGCCATCGCCGCGCTGGATGATCTCGTCGAGATCGTCGCCGCCTTTGGCTTTGAGTACCGTACCGAGGCGGAGGCGAGCGTTGCAGCCGCGCGGACGACCATGCTGGGGATTGCCATCGGCACCGCGCTGATCGGATTGCTGCTCGCGATTGCCTTTGCGTACTCCATGAGCAAGCCGATTTCCGCGGCGATGCGGATCGCCGAACGGGTGGCCGCCGGAAACTTTATCGACCAGATCGACACGCGGCGGCGCGACGAACTCGGCCGCCTTCTGAAATCGCTCGCGGTCATGCAAGCCAGCCTGAAGGCGCGCGCGGACGAAGAGCTGATGCTGAAGTCCTCGACCGACCTGACCCATGCCGAGCAGGTCAGCCGGCGCCAGCGGATCGAGGCCGAAATCGAAACCTTCCGCTCCAGCGTCACCTCCGTCCTCACCAATACGGACCGGATGACGGGCGAACTGACCGAGACCGCCGAGACGCTGTCGTCCATTGCCCGTGCGGCAGGCGAGCAATCGGCCGAGACCGCCTCAACCGCGGATGCGACGTCCAACAACGTGCAGACGGTTGCAACTGCCACCAGCCAGCTCGGCGAGTCCGTTCATGCCATCAAGGGCCAGATCCACGACGCCACCACGATCGTGCAGCGCGCGACCGGTATGGCCAGCGTGGCCAATGAGACGATGGGCGCGCTGGCAAATTCGGCCAAGCATATCGATGAGGTGGTCGGCTTTATCCGCACTATTGCCGGCCAGACCAATCTGCTGGCGCTCAACGCCACGATCGAGGCCGCACGCGCCGGCGAAGCCGGCCGCGGATTTGCGGTGGTCGCCTCCGAGGTCAAGGCGCTGGCGATCCAGACCGCAAAGGCCACCGAAGAAATTTCATCGCAGATCGCCGAGGTGCAGTCGGCGACCCGGCAGGCCGTCGACAATGTCGGCGCGATTGCCGCCATCATGAAGGACATCGACAGCTTTACCGCAACGATCGCCGACGCGGTGAGCCAGCAAAATGCCGCGACCAACGAAATATCCCGCAACATCGGGCAGGCGGCCGCGGGAACGGCGAGCGTCGCCCAAAGCATCGCCGGAACCGCTGCGGCGAGCGAAGACACCAATCGCTCCGCCGATCAGGTGCTGACGACGGCCAAGGACCTGTCGCGTCAGGCCGCCGACCTGCGTCACTCCGTCGATCGCTTCCTCGCCAACGTCGCAGCCTAGGGACACACTCGGCGCGAGTTCAACAACGCGCGGGGTTACGCCCCGCGCACGATCTCGCGCACCAGGCCGACCGTTTCCTCGATCTCTGCGGCCGTCACGTCGAGATGGGTGCAGGCGCGGATGCGGCCGTCCATCATCGCCAGCATCACGCCGCGCTTTGCCAGGGCTTCGACCATCTTGTCGCCGGGGACGCCGGCGCCATCAGGCTTGAAGAACACCAGATTGGTCTCCGGCGGCTGCACCTCGATGCCGTTGATCTGCGACAGCCCGCGGGCCAGCGCCCGGGCATTGGCGTGATCGTCGGCGAGGCGATCGACGTGATGGTCGAGCGCGTAGACGCAGGCCGCCGCGCAAATGCCGGATTGCCGCATCGAGCCGCCGAGCCGCTGCTTCCAGCGCCAGACATTGTCGATAAAGTCCCGGCTGCCGGCGATGACGCCGCCGATCGGCGCGCCAAGGCCCTTGGAAAAATCGATCCAGGCCGAATCCCATCCCGCCGCCATGTCGCGGGCGGAAATTCCGGACGCGACGCAGGCGTTGAGCAGCCGCGCGCCGTCCATGTGGGTGACGAGCCCGTTGGCCTTGGCGATCTTGACGACCTCATCGAGGGCTGCCTTCTTCCAGATCGTGCCGCCGCCGATATTGGCGGTCTGCTCGACGCTGACCATCGTTTGCGGCGGCTGGTAGCGCGAGCGCGGGTGAAGGGCTGCGCGAAACGTCTCCGGCGAGAATTGTCCGTCTTCGCCGGGCAGCGGCGTGATCTGGAAGCCGCCAAGCGCTGCATGCGCGCCGCCTTCGCGGGCGATGATATGGGCGCTCGCATGCGCCAGGATCTCGTCGCCCGGCCGGCACCAGGTCAATGTCGCCGTGACGTTGCACATGGTGCCCGAGGGCATGAACACGGCGGCTTCCTTGCCGAGCAGATCGGCCACGCGATCGCACAACAGGTTGACGGTCGGATCGTCGCCGACCTGCTCGTCGCCGACCTCGGCCCGCGCCATCGCCTCGCGCATCGCGGGCGTCGGACGGGTCTGGGTGTCCGACAGCAGATTGATGCGGACAGGGGTTGCCTTGGGATCGGGCCGGGCAGGGGTGTAGGTCATGGCTGGCTCTCGGTATTTTTTTTGGCGTGACGAGGGAGACGAAATTATCTGAACCGCAGGTTTTCGCGTGACAGCTGGTCGATCGATGAACACCCCATCAGCTTCATGCCGCGCTCGATCTCGGCCCGCATCAGGCCGAGTGCGCGCTCGACGCCGGGCTGGCCGGCCGCGGCGAGAGGATAGAGATAGAACCGTCCGACGCCAACGGCTTTGGCGCCGAGCGACAATGCTTTCAGGACATGGGTGCCACGCTGGATGCCGCCGTCCATGATGACGTCGATCCGATCGCCGACGGCATCGACGATTTCAGCCAGCTGATCGAACCCGGCGCGCGAGCCGTCGAGCTGCCGGCCGCCATGGTTGGACAGCACGATGCCGGTGCATCCGATTTCAACCGCGCGCTTGGCATCGGCTACCGACATGATGCCCTTGAGGCAGAATTGCCCGTTCCATTGCTTGACCATTTCGGCGACGTCGTCCCAGGTCATCGAAGGGTCGAGCATTTCGGTGAAATAACGGCCGATCGACATGGCGCCGCCGCTCATGTCGACATGCTCGTCCAGCTGCGGCAGCTTGAAGCTCTCATGCGTGACGTAATTGATACCCCACATCGGCTTGATCGCGAACTGGTACATGCCGCCGAGTGTGAGCTTGAACGGAATCGAAAACCCGGTGCGCAGGTCGCGTTCGCGATTTCCGCCGGTGATGCTGTCGACCGTCAGCATCATGACCTCGACGCCGGCTTCCTTGGCGCGCTGCATCATGGCGCGGTTCAGCCCGCGATCCCGGTGAAAATAGAACTGATAGACCTGCGGCGTATCGTGCGCCCTGCGCAATTCCTCCAGACTCACGGTGCCGAGCGAGGACACGCCGAACATGGTGCCGAACTTTGCCGCAGCCGCCGCAACCGCGCGCTCGCCATCATGGTGGAACAGCCGTTGCAGCGCGGTCGGCGAGCAATAGACCGGCATCGCCAGCTTCTGGCCCATGATCGTCACCGACATGTCGATGTTTCCGACCCCGCGCAGCACGTTGGGCACCAGGTCGCAGCGCTCGAAGCTTGCCGTATTCCGGCGAAGCGTGGCCTCGTCGTCGGCGGCGCCATCGATGTAGTTGAAGATCGGGCCGGGCAGGCGCCGCTCGGCCAGTTTGCGGAAATCATGGAAGTTGTGGCAGTCGCTCAGGCGCATGGCGTTCCCCTGCAGGGCAGCAAAAAGGCCCCGGTTTTTCCGGGGCCCTTTGTTAGCATCGAAAACGCTTCGAGATCAGCGCGAATAGAATTCGACGATCAGATGCGGCTCCATCTGCACCGCGAACGGCACGTCCGACAGCGCGGGGATGCGGCTGAACTTCGCCGTCATCTTGCCGTGATCGGCTTCGATGAAGTCGGGCACGTCGCGCTCGCCGAGTTGGGCGGCTTCCAGCACCGGGGTGAGCTGCTTGGAGGATTCCTTGATCTCGACGAGGTCGCCGGGCTTGAGCTTGTAGCTCGAGATGTTGACGCGGCGGCCGTTCACCTTGATGTGGCCGTGGTTGATGAACTGGCGCGCGGCGAACATGGTGGCGACGAACTTGGCGCGATAGACCACGGTGTCGAGACGGCGCTCCAGGAGGCCGATCAGGTTTTCACCGGTGTCGCCCTTCATGCGGCCGGCCTCGACATAGATGCCGTGGAACTGGCGCTCGGAAATGTTGGCGTAGTAGCCCTTGAGCTTCTGCTTGGCGCGGAGCTGCACGCCGAAGTCGCTCAACTTGCCCTTGCGGCGCTGGCCGTGCTGGCCGGGGCCGTACTCACGGCGGTTGACGGGGCTCTTGGGGCGGCCCCAGATGTTCTGGCCCATACGGCGATCGATCTTGTATTTCGCCTCACTGCGCTTAGTCATCGCGTCCTCTTGATAAGTTTGAGTTTTGAGGAGACGCGCCCTCCTGTGCGCCGGGAATTTCCCGGTGCCGACAGGTCCGCCTCAAAAGCTCGGGGAGGACCACGGGTCGCGAAACGCAACGCGGGCCGAAAACGGCCCGCGAGCAAGCGGGTTATTAGGGAGAAAGCGCCGTCCTGTCAATGCGAAGGGGCCCATCCCGGAATGACGGCCTGGGGGCCGTCAAGTCGCCATCGCCCGGACCGGTTTCGGCTCGGTTTGCTGCCGATTCGCCCGCAATTCGCCTGCGATTTCGCTGTTCAGCACCTGTTCCAGCCGGTTCAGGACCTTGGCCATCAGGGCAGCGTCGGTAATCCGGTGGTCCCAGCGCAGCACGACGTCGACCGACTGGTCCGGCTTCTCCACCCCGTAGCTCAGCACGAACGGCCCCGGACTGAGGGCGTGGAGTTCGCCGGCGCCATAGGCGGCCACCGACGTGACACCAAAACTGCCGAAATAATTGGCCCGCTGGCGGCCGAAATTCAGCCCGACCGCCCAGAACAGGCGGCGCAGCGGCAGCGGCAGCCGGGTCGTGCGCAGGATCTTGCGGAACGCCGGCACCTGTTCGATCGGCGCCTCCTTGGCATGCCGGATCATCGCGTCGACTTGCGCCAGCGTCATTTCGTCGGGGGCGGTGACCTTTTGCGGCAGCACGCAATCCTGGCCGTCCTCGACGCGCGCGATCGCCACCATCGCGACGCTGCGCGGCAGTTCATAGAACGCGGGCAGGGGCCATTTGACGTAGAGCGTGCGCAGCACCGGCTCTTCTTTGGCGACCAGCGCGAACGCCTTGACGAAGATCGCCGCCCAGCCCGGCCGCGCTGCGGCCTGCGCGCGGGCTTCCAGCAGGCCACGGATATGAAGCGGCCGCGCGAGCGAAACAAAGGGCACGCCGATCGACGCGTGCATGAGGTCAGCGACGAGACGGCGCGGCAGTGTGATTTTTCGAACCGTTCCGCGCATCGCTCCGCTCAAATCCCCGCAACATGCAAATCAGCAGGCGGCGGGCCGAAAATGACTCGCCCGCCAAGCCCCTGATGTAGCACGAACCGGCGGGTTTGACGCCAGCCTTATGGCGCCGGTTTGGCCAGCGGTTCGCCGGCCTTGACGATGTAAACCCCAAGTACTTTGAAGGGCTTGTCGCCGGCCTTGGCGTCGTGAACGGCCCCTTCCGGGATCTGGTAGGACTCACCGGCCTTGATCTTCATGGGCGGCTGGCCGTCGATCACCAGTTCCAGTTCGCCCTCGAGCACATAGCCGGTTTCCATGCCGGGATGGGTGTGACGGCCCGCAGCCCCGCCCGCCGGCACTTCCGCGATCGCGGTGACGGTGGTGTAGCCCGCCGGGAAATCGAGTTTTTGCAACGGGGTTCGCTTGATGCCGCTTTGCTGGGCGAGTGCGATACCGGCACCGGTGAATGCGATGACGGTTAGTCCGAGCAGAATTTTCTTGATCATGATGCTTTTTCTCCCTGTGGGCAGAGACTAGCAGCGCCAGCGAAGCGAGAAAAGCGCGGGAAAAATGTCTGGTACTAGGTACAGCGCTTGATACCGGCAAAACTCGCGGCGATGCCGCGCTGGAACAGCGACCAGTCGAAGCCGAGTGCCAGCGCGAGATAGCCGCGCTCGATCATTTCATTGGCTTGCTCGGCGGTGCGAGCGACGCCGCCGATCGGCACGCCGCTCTTGAGGATGCCTTCTTCGGCGCGCGCCATCAGCGCGACCACCTGGGGATCGTCGGGCAGGCCGCGCTTGTTGATGGAGGTGGCGAGATCGCCGGGGCCGATCACGGCCAAGTCGATGCCGGGTGTAGCCATGATCTCGTCGATGCGATTGACCGCCTCGACATGCTCGATGGTGATCATGCAGATGATGTCGTCATCGGCGGTCGCCATGTAATCCGGCATCGAGACGCCCCAGCGGAACGGCGCGTGAAACGGGCCCCACAGCCGGTCGCCCTTCGGCGGATAGCGCACGCTGCGCACCGCCTTTTCGGCATCGTCGCGGCTAGAGATCATCGGAAAATTGATGCCGAGCGCGCCGAGGTCCATCGGCGCCTTCGCCAGCCAGGGCTCGTTGGCGGCAATCCGCACCATCGGCACGCAAGGCGTTCCAGCCGTCGCCGTGATCATCGCATGCGCGGAGCCGAGATCAATCGGACCGTGTTCGAGGTCAACGATGATCCAGTCGATCCCGGAACGGGCCATGATCTGCACGGTCTGAATGCTCGGGATGGTCGCGATCGCGCCGAAGGTCGGGCGCTTCTCGCGCCATTCCTTGCGCAGACGGTTCAGGGGAGTGAGGGGTGCGGAGGTCAATTGCAAAATTCCGTTCGGCGGGTAGGGCGGATTGGAGCCCAGCGGGTCCGCGCCAGGCGCGGCCCGATGGGCGTAATCCGCCGATCGGGATGACGGGAATGACGGTGTAGCAAACGCACGGCGATAACTCCAATCCGGCCGACGGTTTCTCAGCGTCATTGCGAACCAACGGGTCGCGCGAACGCGCGCCCCGTTGGCTCGCAATGACGTGGTGAGAATTCCGAACAAGCGATGGGTTTTCGCAAGAGTTCAGCCCTACGCGCAAGCTTCATTCGATCACCTGGTCGGCGCGGGCAAGCAGCGTCGCGGGCACATCGATGCCGAGCGTTTCGGCCGTTTTCAGATTGATCACCAGTTCGAACTTGACCGGCCTGATCACCGGTAGCTCCGCCGGTTTTTCACCCTTCAGAATCCGCCCGGTGTAGACGCCGACTTGGCGGAACGTGTCGATGATGCTTGTTCCGTAGCTCATGAGTCCGCCAGCTTCAACGAACTCGGGCCATTCCCACATCGACGGCAGGCTGTGCTTGGCAGCGAGCGCAACAAGCTTGTCGCGATGGCCCGCAAAGAACGGATCGGCGGCGACCAAAAGCATCCGGGCTCCGGCCTGGACCAGGCTTTCAAAGGCAGTGTCGATGTCGGTCTCGCCGCTCACACGGCCGACATGAAGCTGCAATCCGAGCGAGCCGGCGGCGCTCTGCGCTTCACGCAATTGATTTTCGCCGTTGGCGGTGTTCGGGTTTACCAACAAGCCAACCGTCTTTCCGGCCGGAACCATTTCCCCGAGCAGGCCAAGCCGCTTTGCAACCAATTCACTGCTGAACATACTCACGCCTGTCGCGTTGCCGCCCGGGCGGTTCATGCTGGCGACCAGACCAACCTTGACCGGATCGTCGCCTACGCTGAACACGACAGGAATGGTCGCGGTCGCCGCCTTGGCTGCCAGTGCGGTAGACGGGGTAAATGTGGCAATCACAGCCACCTGTCGCCGCACCAGATCGTCGGCGAGCGCCGGCAAACGATCGCCATGGAATTCGGCCCATCGGTATTCAATCGCAACGTTCTGATCTGCCACGTATTGCAACTCAGACAAGCCCCGAAGAAATCCGTCAATACGGCTCGTCATCATCGGGCCTGCCGAATTGAAACTGAGAACGCCGACCACCGGCACAGTTGCGGCCAGCACTCGTCCGGCAAGCGGAAATGCCACCAAGCCTGCCGCGCCCGCGATGAACTGCCGTCGCCTCATGCTGATCCCCGTTCAATAGGCCGGTATGGTAACGGGTCAAAACGGTATCGGAAAGGCTGAGTAGCCCGTCACGTTTGGGTGAGCGACTATCAGCCGGCGCGGCTTACGTGCTGCGCCATTCCACCGCCAACTTCCCCTTTCAAATTCCGGCGACAAATTCTACGGAGCGACCATGATCATCAATCGACGCGCTTTGCTGGCCGCGGTGTCCGGCCTTGCCGTTTGGCCGGCGTTCGCCGAGGAACCGCCGCCGGCACTCGCGGCGTATGAACGCACCACCGGCGGGCGGGTCGGCCTCTACGCCGAAAACATCGCGACCGGTGCGAAGATCGCCTGGCGCGCCGACGAGCGCTTCGTGATGTGCAGTACCTTCAAGGCCTCGCTCGCGGCCTTCGTGCTGGCACGGGTCGATCGCGGCGAGGACCGGCTGGATGCGATGGTCGGCTATGGGGCGCAGGACCTGCTCGACTATGCCCCGGTCGCCAAACAGAACCTTAGCCATGGCGCAATGTCGGTGGCCGACATGTGCAAGGGCGCCGTCGAGCTCAGCGACAACAGCTGCGCCAATTTATTATTGGCGCGGACCGGCGGTCCGTCCGCCCTGACGGCGTTCTGGCGTGCGAGCGGCGACACGCTCACGCGGCTCGACCATAACGAGCCGGAACTCAATCGTTCGCTGCCGGGCAATCCGAACGACACGACGACACCGGCGGCGATGGCCGGCAATGTGCGCAGCTTTCTGCTCGGCGAGGTGTTGTCACAGGCGTCGCGCGAACATCTCACCGGCTGGATGGTGAACTGCAAGACCGGTGACAACCGCCTGCGTGCGGGCCTGCCGAAGGACTGGAAGATCGGCGACAAGACCGGCAACAACGGCAAGGACGCTGCCGGCGACATCGCAATGGCCTGGCCGGCGTCAGGCGGGCCGGTCGTGATCGCAGCCTACACGCAAGGTGGGTCGACGAGTCCGGATCAGATCACTTCTGTCTTTACCGAGATCGGGCGGATGGCCGGCGAGAAGCTGGGTTGATCGCGGACTGCAGCGAGGTTCAGCGGTATGGCCACATAGGCGATGGGCTTGCGCATCAAGCCGCACGCGGCCTCGCCACCAGCTGCACGCCGAGCGCTCCCAGCACCTTGCGGATTGTCTCGAATTCCGGTCGGGTGTTGCCACTGAGCGCGCGATAGAGATTTTCCCGAGATACGCCGGCACTGTCTGCGACCGCGCCCATTCCCCGCGCACGCGCGATGGTGCCGATCGCCTTCGCGATAAACACCTCATCGTCGGTTTCGAGCGCTTCGGTCAGGTACTCGGCGATCATTTCCGGACTGTCGAGATATTCCGCGGCGTCAAATACTGTGGTCTTTGGCATGGCTCAATCTTCCTCTCGCGCCAACTTCTTCGCGGCCTCGATATCGCGCTGCTGACTGCCTTTGTCTCCGCCACACAGCAGCAGGATCACTTCACCACCGCGGTGTAGGGCGTCAAGCGGAATCGAACGCTTTCATGTCCCGGACGCGGAGCAGCGCCCTTCGCGCTGCTCCGCAGAGCCGGGACCCATTGCCAGCCGAGCGGATGGCCCCCGGATTGCACGCATCACTTCGTGCTGCGCAGCATCGGGGGAACGCCGCGAAGGCGTTCGTCATTGCGAGCCAATGGGTCGCGCGAATGCGCGCCCGATGACAGGCTCCGCGAAGCAATCCATTCTTTCTTTACTCGGCGAGATGGATTGCTTCGCTTTGCTCGCAATGACGATAAATCGCCCTTCAAGCCGGCACTCGCCCTCCGAAAAACGGCATCAATGCCTGGCTCAGCGTGTGCGGGCGCTTCGAGGTGAAAACCATCTCGGCGCCGGCGGAATCGGCTTCGGCGCCCGGGCCACCGAGCAGATCGACGACGCGTCGCGCAATCGCAGGCGCCGGGTCGATCCAGTCGACCGGCCATGGCGCGAGTTTTACGAGGCGGTCCAGCAACAGCGGATAATGCGTGCAGGCCAGCACGACGGTATCGGTGCGGACGGCATCGCTCGCGCCGTTGCCGACGAAGCAGGGGGCCAGTTCGGCGGAAATGTCCGCGTCGCTCACCTCATTGCCGCTGAGTGCGCTTTCGGCCAAGGCGGCGAGCTCGGCCGAACCCACCAACGTCACCTCGCAGCCATGCGCGAAATCGTCGATCAGTTTCCGTGTGTATTCGCGCTTCACTGTGCCCTTGGTGCCGAGCACCGACACCCGCTTGGTCTTCGAAGAGGCGCAGGCCGGCTTGATCGCGGGTACGGTGCCGACGAACGGCACGGTGTAGGCCTGGCGCAGATGCGACATCACCAGCGTGGAGGCGGTGTTGCAGGCGATCACGACCAGATCGGGGGCGTGGGCTGCGATCAATTCGCCGACCAGCGGCACCACGCGGGCAATGATCTGCTCCTCGCTATGGTGGCCGTAGGGAAAAAACGCGTCGTCGGCGACATAGACATAATGCGCGTCGGGCCGGCTGCCTACGATCTCACGCAACACCGTGAGGCCGCCAAGGCCGGAGTCGAAGACGAGAATCGTTGGAGGAGCTGCCACGCTGCGACTTTAGCCGATCGGCGGTTAGCATTCAGTTGATTTGCAGCTGTTTTGCAGCCGTTTTGAAGCTCCCGGCGCCGCGTCATTGGGCCATGGCCGGAGGCCAAGCCAATTTGGAATGATTCAAATCGCCTTGGCAAGGGTGGAAAGCTATCAGGGCGGGCCGCCGCAGACGCCCGACAAGCCCGCTGCGGAGCGGGGAATCGGACAGGCTGGAGGCCACGCCAGACATGATACGAAACACGCCATCGAGCTGGGGCGCGCTGGCACGTGGCTTCCACTGGGCCCTCGGCGTCACCATCATCGGCATGATCGCCTATGGCTGGTGGATGAATCATTTTCCGGCGCGGCCGGATCGTTTCTTCTATCGCTCGATCCATGCCGATATCGGCTATGCCGTGCTGCTCTTGATGGTGCTCCGCCTGGTCTGGCGCGGCCTCAATCCGACGCCGGCCTTGCCTTCGACTTCGCCGCGCTGGGAACGGATCGCGGCGCGCGTCAGCCACGGCGCGCTCTATGCCGTCACCATCCTGGTCGCGGTGCTGGGTTGGGCGCATTCGGGGGCGCACACGCCGGACTATTCGAACTGGTTCGGGCTGTTTCGGGTGCCCCAGATCACCTCGCCCGACAAGGCGGCGGCGCAGGCCTATGAGGACCGCCACATCTTCTTTGCCTATGTGCTGCTGGCGCTGATCGCGATCCACCTGCTGGCGGCGCTCTGGCATCACTTTGTCAGGCGCGACCGCATCGC
>Ga0307510_10004618_pt1 | contig 16238 bp, 13 predicted proteins | sample 12_EM_MG_FD_207224 | JGI IMG/M metagenome (GOLD analysis project Ga0307510, IMG submission 207224) | Populus trichocarpa ectomycorrhiza microbial communities from riparian zone in the Pacific Northwest, United States - 12_EM | ecosystem: Host-associated > Plants > Roots > Unclassified | place...
CACCCGCGCTGAAGGCCACGACCGAGGAGATCATCGAGGTCTGCGAACCGCTGCGCGCGCGCAAGGCGCTGTACGTGACGCACATGCGCGACGAGGCCGACCGCGTGATGGACTCGCTCGACGAGACCTTCCGCATCGGCCGCGCGCTCGAGGTGCCGGTGGTCGTCTCGCACCACAAGGTGCAGAACACGCCGAACTTCGGCAAGAGCCAGGTCACGCTGCCCTTCATCCGCGAGGCGATGAAGCACCAGTGCATCGGCCTCGACTGCTATCCGTACACCGCCGGCTCGACGATGATCCGCACCGACCGCGGCATGCTCGAAGGTCGCGTGCTGATCGCCTCGAGCGCGCCGCACCCCGAGTGCGCCGGCCGCGATCTGGCCGACATCGCCGCCGAATGGGGCGTGGCCAAGGACGAAGCCGCGCGCCGCCTGCAGCCCGGCAGCGCGATCTACTTCCTGATGGACGAGCACGACGTGCAGCGCATCCTCGCGTTCGACGACACCATGATCGGCTCCGACGGCATCCCCGTGGGCGAGAGCCCGCACCCGCGGCTGTGGGGCACCTTCCCGCGCGTGCTCGGCCACTACAGCCGCGATGTGGGCCTGTTCCCCCTCGAGACCGCGGTCTGGAAGATGACCGGCCTGACCGCGCGCAACTTCGGGCTGCACGAGCGCGGCACGCTCGCAGTCGGCCACCACGCCGACATCGTCCTGTTCGACGCCGCGACGATACGCGACGCCGCCACCTACGAAACGCCGACGCGCCCGGCCGAAGGCATCCACAGCGTGATCGTCAACGGCAGCATCACCTGGCAGCACGGCGCGCACAGCGGCACGCGCAGCGGGCAGGTCATCACGCGCCGACCCGTCACCACCGGAGCGACATGATCATGAGCATCGAACGCCATCCCACGCCATTGCCCGTGCCGTTCTCGAAGGCGGTGCGCGCCGGCGGCTTCCTGTTCCTGTCGGGCGTGCTGCCGATGGACGCGCAGGGCAACATCATCGACGGCGGCATCCAGGCGCAGACCAAGGCGGTGCTCGACCGCATCGCCAGCGTGCTGGGCGAATGCGGCAGCCGCATGGGCGACGTGGTGCGCGCCACCGTGTGGCTGGCCGACCTGACTGAGTTCGCCGCGTTCAACGAGGAGTACGCGAAGCACTTCGCCGGCGCGCTGCCGTCGCGGTCGACGGTGCAGGCGGTGCTCTACAAGGGCGCGCGCATCGAGATCGAAGTGCAGGCCTGGGTCGGCTAGCAGCGGCGCGGGCTCCGGCGGCGGGCACAATGCGTGCTCTGCATTTGCTGACTCCGGAGACTTGCGTATGAACCGCCGCGCCCTTGCCATCGCCCTCGGCCTGCTGACCGCCCTGCCCGCCTTCCACGCCGCGGCGCAGAACCGCGAACTCGTGGTCGCGTCCAGCGCCACCTACGCGCCGTTCGCGTTCGAGAACAAGGACAAGCAGATCGTCGGCTTCGACATCGACATCATCAACGCCATCGCCAAGCAGCAAGGCCTGAAGATCAAGATCGTCAACACGCCGTGGAGCGGCATCTTCGCGGCGCTGAACAACGGCGATGTCGACCTGGTGATCTCGGGCGTCACGATCAACGACAAGCGCAAGCAGAGCTACGACTTCTCGCCGCCGTACTTCATCGCGCACCAGCTGATCGCGGTGCCCAAGACCAGCACCGCGACGACGCTGAAGTCGCTCGCCGGCAAGAAGATCGCGGTCGTCAACGCCTCGACGGCCGACGATGTGGCCTCGCGCGAATTCGGCAAGACCAACCCCAACATCCGCCGCTTCGAGAGCACGCCGCTGATCATCTCCGAGCTCGCAGGCGGCGGCGTCGACGCAGCCATCGGCGACAACGGCGTGATCGCCTACCGCGTGTCGCAGAACGCCGATCTGAAGACGGTCGAAGACCCGTCGTTCCCGGAAGAAGGCTTCGGCATCGTCGTGAAGAAGGGCGACAAGGCGATGCAGGACAAGCTCACCGCCGGCCTCGCGGCGATCCGCGCCGATGGCAGCTACGGGCAGATCTACAAGAAGTGGTTCGCCAAGGACTTCGTCGCGCGCTGAAGCGGAGGCTGACGCACCATGGAGCCCACCCTCTGGTTCGGCTGGTTTCGCGCCGACATCCTCGTCGAGTACCGCGAGCTGTTCTTCGAGGGCGCCTGGACCACTTTGCGCATGACGGTCGCCTGCGTGCTGATGGGCTCGGCCTGGGGCCTGTGCCTGGCGCTGGCAAGGCTCGCGCAGGCGCAGCACGCGCCGTGGACCTGGATCGCGCGCTTCGGGCTGCGCTGGCCGTCCACGGTGTACGTGAGCTTCTTCCGTGGCACGCCGCTGTTCGTGCAGATATTGCTGATCCACTTCGCGGTGATGCCGCTGTTCATCCATCCGGTCTCGGGGCTGATCATCAGCGGTGAGCTCGCGCGCACGCTGAAGCAGGAACACGGCGCGCTGATCTCGGGCGTGGTGGCGCTCACGCTGAATTCGGCGGCCTACATCTCCGAGGTGTTTCGCGCCGGCATCCAGTCGATCTCGCGCGGGCAGTCCGATGCCGGGCGTTCGCTGGGCCTGAAGCCTTCGCAGGTGATGCGCTACATCGTGCTGCCGCAGGCGTTTCGCCGCATGCTGCCGCCGCTGGGCAACAACGCGATCTCGCTGCTGAAGGACACCTCGCTGGTCTCGGCCATCGGCCTGGCCGAGATGGCCTACGCGGCGCGCACCGTGGCCGGCGCCTATGCGCGCTACTGGGAGCCCTACCTCGCGATCTCGCTCGCATACTGGCTGATGACGCTGGCAATGACGGCCGGCCTGCGCCGCTGGGAAACCCATTTGCGCCGCAGCGAACAGACCTGAGTGACGACCTGAGTGACGCAGCGTTGACACTGGGCAACGCTGCCGACACACCGGCGCGAAACAATCTGCGTCATGAATGACGACCATGACCCCCGCACACCGCTGAACCGGCGCCGGTTGCTCGGCGCAAGCCTCGGCGGCATCGCGACCGCCGGCATCGCGCTGGCCACCGATGCGAACGCCGCCGCGCGCCGCAGCACCACGATCCCGCTGACCGCGCAGGCCACCGAAGGCCCCTACTACTTCGACGCGAAACAGCTGCGCGCCGACATCACCGAAGGCCTGCCCGGCGTGCCGCTGGAGGTGCGCCTGAACCTCGTCGACGAGCTGGGTGCGCCGCTGCCGCGCGCGCGTGTCGACATCTGGCATTGCAACGCCGCCGGCGTCTACTCGGGCTATGCCGGCCAGGGCGAGGACCATCGCATTGACACGCGCGGCCAGACCTTTCTGCGCGGCACGCAGCTGAGCGGGCGCGACGGCGTGGTCGCGTTTCGCAGCGCCTATCCCGGCTGGTACGAAGGCCGCACCACGCACATCCACTTCAAGGTGCTGATCGGCACGCGCATGGTGCTGACCTCGCAGTTCTTCCTGCCCGACGCGCTCAGCGAGTACCTCTACACGCAAGCCGCGGACTACCAGCGCGGGCAGCTGCGCGACACGCTGAACAGCCAGGACGGCATCGCGATCCAGGCCGGCGCGACCGTGCTCGGGGCGGTGCGCGAGGAGTCGCAGCGCTATGTGGCGACGCTGACGGTGGCGGTGGATCGCCAGGCACGGCCGGTGCTCGATCGGCCGCCCGCGCCCGGCGATGGCCCGCCGCCCGGCATGCCCGATCGCGGATCGCGCGATGGCAACGGGCCGCCGCCCCGCCCCGAGGCGCTCACCGGCGAAGCCAGGCTGCGCGCGGTGCTGCCGGGCCTGCGTTCGCCGGGGTCAGTCGTGGTCAGCCCGCGTCAGCCATAACGCGCCAGCCACTCGACCATCGCGTCGAGCGCCGGCCGGCCGAGCACCGGGTCGGCATCGTTGACCATCAGCGCCACCGCATACATCTTTCCGCTCGCGCCGTGCACATAGCCGGCCAGCGCGCGCGTGTCGTTCAGCGTGCCGGTCTTCAGATAGGCCTGGCCCAGCGCCTGCCCGTTCTGCAGACGATTCTTCAGCGTGCCGTCGACGCCCGCGATCGGCAGCGACTGGAAGAACGCGACCGCCTGATCGGCGCGCCAGGCCTTGCGCAGCAACTGCACCAGCGCGCGCGGCTTGGCGCGTTCGGTGTGCGACAGCCCCGAGCCGTTCTCGACCTGCACGTCGCCATCCTTCAGGCCCTGGTCGCGCAGCCACATGCCGACGATCTTCTGCGCGCCGGCCAGCGTCGCGGGGCGCTCCGGGAAACCCGGCGACAGCGACAGCATCAGGTTGCGCGCGGCGACGTTGTCGCTGACCTTGTTGATGTCACGCACCATCTCGTTCAAGGGCTTGGAGCGGTGGAACGACAGCGGTGTGAGCGGCTCGCCGTCCAGCCCCAGCGGGATCGGGCTCACGCCCGGCGTGGCGGGCGCCGACACCACGCGCCCGCGCAGCACGCCGCCGGCCTCGGCCCACATCGCGGGCAAGGCGCGCGCGGCGACGCCGCTGTCGACGGGCGGCACGAAGCGGATGTCGCCACTGCCGCAGTCCGCGCTCCAGCGGCCTTGCAGCACGACGACGGCCTGACCCTCGCGCCCGCGCTTGTCGGCTTCCCAGCTTGCCGACGCATCGCAGCCGCGGCCCGCGGCGAGTCGGTTGTCGATGCGCACGTCCGCGAGTGCCGGCAACAGCGCGGCAGCAGGCTTGCCGCGGCGCGCGGCCTGCACGCGCACCGTGAGCACGCCTTCGTCGAGCGTCATCGCATCGGGCCACACATGGCGGGGCTCGAAGGCCGATTGTTCCGGCGTGCCCGCGTGGTCGGCCGGGCCGAGCTGGAAGGCGTAGCGGTCGAGCACGATGTCGCCATCGATCTCGCGCAGGCCTTGCGCGCGCATCCGGGCGAACCAGTCGCGCAGTTCGGTCGAGGTGAGCTGCGCGTTGCCGCCGCCGACGATGAGCAGGTCGCCGACCAGCTTGCCGTCGGCCAGCGTGCCGAGCGCGAACGCCGACGTGCGCCAGCGGTAGTACGGCCCGAGCAGGTCGAGCGCAGCGAGCGACGTGACGATCTTGGTCGTCGACGCCATCGTGTAGGGCTGGTCCTCGTTGAGCGCGAACACGGTGCGGTTGCCGACGACCTCCTGCGCGTACAGGCCGAAGCTTTTGGCCGGCAGGCCAGATGCGGCGATGGCGCGTGCGAGCGGCGCGGGCAGCGCAAGCGTCGCGCGGTCGTCGGCCCTCGGTGCGCGAACGGCGGCATCGGCTGAAGCTCCGATGCCAAGAAGCCAGACTGCGGCGAGGACGCTCCAAAGAGATCTGATCACCATCGGGCCAGCCTAGCAGCCCGTGTCGCGCGCGCCACCCCCAATCCACGGTGGAAGCGACCACGCCTGCGTTCGTGCCACCGATCACGCAGTTCGGCGCAAGCTGCCTCGCCAGCCATTCGCAGACCCTACACTGGACGGAAACAGTCAGTAACACCGCACCGGCTCGCCCGCCGACGCTGCGGACCATGGGGAGGGCGAACTTGGACATGCTGTCACCTTGCCTGCGCAGGCTGCTGCGCGGGCTCACGCACGGGCTCCTGCGCGGGTCTTGCAAGACCTTGCTGATCGCAACAACCATCGGCGCGGCCGCCGTGGCGGCGCACGCCAAGGATTTCAACATCGCGCCGACACCGGCGTGGGTCAATCCGATCAAGGTCGACTGGGCAGCGCAGCCCGAGCAGAACCGGGTCAGCGACGGCGTCCACTACCTCGTCAGCGACATGCAGGTGCAGATCGGCAAGAGCGACAAGGTGACCTACCGGCGCACGGTCGCCACCGCGCTCAACGCACGCGGCGTCGAATCGCTGGGCCACGTGGAGGTCGGTTTCGACCCGTCGTACCAGACGCTGAATCTGCACAGCGTCATCATTCACCGGGCCGGCCAAGCCAGCTCCCGGCTGATCGCGGCGAATGTCCGCGTGCTGCAACGCGAGAAGGAACTCGAGTACCGCATCTTCGACGGCACGAAGACGGCCAACCTCTTCCTCGACGATCTTCGCGTCGGCGATTCGGTCGAGTACGCCTATTCGCTCAGCGGCACCAACCCGGCTTTCGCGAATCGTCAGTTCGGTCGTTTCGATCTGCAGTGGCAGGTGCCGGTCGCCCATGTCTACCGCCGCCTGATCGTGCCGACCGGCCGGCAGATCGCCATCGACGCACGCAACACCACGCTGACGCCCAGGCAGATCGACTCACCCGCGAGCCGCGAATACATCTGGGACGTCACCGGCATGGCGCCGATGATCGTGGAGTCGGAAAGCCCGGGATGGTTCGACCCCTACGCGGGCGCGAACTGGAGCGAGTTCGACAACTGGGGCACGGTGGCGCGCTGGGCCGAGCCGATGTACCGCGTGCCGGCGCAGCTCGCGCCTGCGCTTAGACGCGAGGTCGATCGCATCGCCTCGGCCACCAGCGATCCTGGCGAGCGGCTGTTGAGCGCGCTTCGATTCGTGCAGAGCGAAGTGCGCTACCTGGGCGTGGAGGTCGGCGCGGGCTCCTATGCACCGAATCCGCCGCAGTTGGTGCTCGAGCGCCGCTTCGGCGATTGCAAGGACAAGACGATGCTGCTGCTCTCGTTGCTGAGCGGCCTGGGCATTGAGGCCAGACCGGCGTTGGTGCACACCGTCTTGCGCAAGACCATCTTCGACGAATCGCCAAGCCCGGGCCTGTTCAACCACGTGATCGTGCGGGCTCGGCTGGCGGGCCGCGACTACTGGCTGGACCCGACCCGCGCGCGCCAGATGGGCACGCTGTCGACGATCTACCAGCCCGACTATGGCGCCGCGCTGATCGTCGACGCCGACACCAAGGCGCTCGTCATGATGCCGGTCGTCGCACCGGCGTCGTCACGCCGGGAGATCAAGGTCGAGTTCGACATGCGCGCCGGCTACGACCAGCCGGCGCGCATGACGGTCAAGTCGCTCTACAAAGGCGGTGCGGCAGACGGTGTTCGCAACATGCTCTCGTCGCAGAGCCGGGACGATCTGCAGCAGCGCTACCTGAACTTCTACGCGCGCAGCTATCCGGCCATCCAGGTCGCCGAGCCCTTCACCGATGCGGTGGACGAGGCCGCGAACCAGGTGACCGTCACGGAGCAATACTGGGTCAGGGAGGCCTGGAAGGCCAATCCCGATGCCAAGCGCAGCGAGTTCGTCATGCAAGGCGCTGACATGGCCGACCTGCTGGCGCAACCGAAGGCGCCGATCCGCAAGGCGCCGCTGTTTCAGCAGTACCCGGCCGACCTGACCCTGCTCACCGAAGTGCTCCTGCCCGACGACTGGCAGATCGCGCCCGAAAGCACGAAAGTGGCCGACCCGGCCTTCGAGTTCTCGCAAACGTCGCAGGCGAGCGCGCGTCGCTTCACGCTGACCACCCATTTCGTTTCGCTCGGCGACGAGATCGCGGCCGCTGATGTTCCGGCCTATGCCGCCAACCTGAAGAAGGCGAACAACGATCTCGGGTATCGACTGTTCCATCGCGAGCCGGGCTCGGTGCGCGGCGGCAGCGCAGGCTTCGGAGCGCGGGCGCTGCCGTTCTGGATCGGCGCGGCCTTCATTGGCCTGTGGGTCTGGCTCGCCTACAAGGTCTATCGGCACGACCCGCCGCGGCCAATCCCTGTGCCGCGCGGAACGTTCGAGATGCCGCTGAACGGCATCGGTGGCTGGCTGGTGCTGGTGGCCTTGGGCATCGTCGTGGGTCCGGTGGCCATGCTGTACGCCATGAGACAGCCGCTGACCTTGTTCGCCAACGGCAGCTGGAGCGCCATGCTCAGCACCGGGTCGGCCAGTTTCGATCCGCTGCTGGCGATGCTGCTGCTGTTCGAACTGGTGACGAATCTCGGGCTGCTGATCTTCTCGCTGCTTCTGGCCGTGGTGTTCTTCAAGCGACGCACGAACACGCCGTCGCTGTTCATCGGCGTCACCGTGGCCACGGTGGTGGTGCAGTTCGTCGACGTCCTGCTCGCAGGTGCCGTGCCCAGCGTCCCGGATACAGGCGCGGCGATGTGGAAGGACTTCATCAGGGCGGCGTTCGGCGCGGCGATCTGGGGCACGTACTTCGTGCGATCGCGCCGTGTGCGGGAAACCTTCGTCGTCACCCTGAAAGATCACGCGCCGATGCCGGATGCCGGCCCGGACACCGTGCCAGACGCCGTACCGGAGCCGGCTGCCTGACATCGGCCGAGCGCAGTGGCCGCACAATGCGGGCCCCATCTCCATCACCTTCACGTTCGATGAGCGACCAGTCCCCCCGCGAACCCCATCACCGCGGCATCCGCAGCTTCGTCGTGCGCGCCGGCCGCATGGGGCCGGGCCAGGTGCGCGCGCTGGCCGACCTCGGCCCCCGCTTCGTTCTGCCCTGTGCGCCCGAGGCCACCGATTTCGACGCCGTGTTCGGCCGCCACGCGCCGCGCGTGCTCGAGATCGGCTTCGGCATGGGCGACGCCACCGCGCAGATCGCGAAGGCGCTGCCCGGCATCGATTTCATCGGCGTGGAGGTGCACACGCCAGGCGTGGGCGCGCTGCTCAAGCGCATCGGCGAGATGGAGCTGACCAACCTGCGCCTGATCCAGCACGACGCGGTCGAGGTGCTGGCGCAGATGATCGCGCCCGGCTCGCTCGCCGGCGTGCACTTGTTCTTTCCGGACCCGTGGCACAAGAAGAAGCACAACAAGCGCCGCCTGATCCAGCCGGCGTTCGTGCGCCAGCTGGCCGAGCGCATCGCGCCGGGCGGCTATCTGCATTGCGCGACCGATTGGCAGCCGTATGCGGAGCAGATGCTGGAGGTGTTGTCGGCCGAGACGATGCTCACCAACACGGCCGAGGGTTACGCGCCCAAGCCCGAGTATCGGCCGCTGACCAAGTTCGAGAACCGTGGCCTGAAGCTGGGCCACGGGGTGTGGGATCTCGTGTTCGTCAAGACCGCGTAGCGCCTGAGACGGGCCGAGCGCCGGGCCGCCCCAAGCCGGCCCGTATCCCCTCGGGGGGTGGCGCGGTACGCCGCGCCGGGGGCGCCATTCGACGGGCCGAGCGCCGGGCCGCCCCAAGCCGGCCCGTACCCCCTCGGGGGGTGGCGCGGTAAGCCGCGCCGGGGGCGCCATTCAGTCGGCCCAGGTGACGACGCCGGTAAAGGCGGTGACGAGAACGACGATGCCGAACGCGATGCGGTACCAGGCGAACGGCACGAAGTCGTGCGTCGACACATAGCGCAGCAGCCAGCGCACGCAGAACCACGCGGCGACGAAGCTGACGAAGAAGCCGACCGCGAACATCGGCACATCGGCCATCGACAGCAGCGCGCGTTCCTTCCACAGGCTGTAGCCGCCCGCGGCCACGAGCGTGGGGATCGCGAGGAAGAAGCTGAAGTCGGTCGCGGCCTTGCGCGACAGGCCGAGCAGCATGCCGCCGATGATGGTCGAGCCGGATCGGCTGGTGCCGGGGATCATGCCGAGGCACTGCACGAAGCCGACCTTGAGGGCATCCCACGGCGTCATCTCGTCGACATCGTTGATGCGCGGCGGCTTGGGGTTCGCGCGCTTCTCGACCCACAGGATGATCAGCCCGCCGACGATGAACGCCGCGGCGACCACCGGCCCGTTGAACAGGTATTTCTTGATCGCCTTGTAGACGAAGAAGCCGATCAGCGCCGCGGGCAGGAAGCCGATCGCCACGTTGAGCACGAAGCGCCGCGCGCGCTCGCTGCTGCCCAGCCCCATCACCGCGCCCGACAGGCGCTGCCAGTAGACGATGATGACGGCCAGGATCGCGCCGGTCTGGATCGCGATGTCGAACACCTTGGACTTGTCGTCGGTCATGCCGAGCAAGGAGCCGGTGAGGATGAGGTGGCCGGTGCTGGACACCGGCAGGAATTCGGTCAGGCCTTCGACGATCCCCATGATCGCGGCCTTCAACAACAAGATCAGATCCAAGCAATGCTCCGGTGCGCGGTGACGACTGTCGATGTTATTCGAGCTGTACCTCGAGCCCGAATCGCCAAGTCGGTCGCATTTTAGGCAGCCAGCCCACGCGGCGGCTTGACCCCCGCACCCCGCAAAGATACATTACTGACCGATCAGTCAGTATGAAGTCTTCACCCCCTGCCCCTCCCGTCTCGGCGAGGCAGCGCCGCAAGGACGCCCGCCCCCAAGAGCTGCTCGACGCTGCGCTCGACCTGTTCGTCGAGCGCGGCTTCGCCGCGACCCGGTCCGAAGACGTGGCCGCGCGCGCCGGTGTCTCCAAGGGCACGCTCTATCTTTACTATCCGAGCAAGGAAGAGTTGCTGAAGGAAGTGATACGCCATCACGTGATCAACCCGATCGCCGAAGGCGTGCAGATCATCCGTGACTTCGACGGCCCCACGCCCGAGCTGCTCGCGCTCGTGCTGCAGCTGTGGTGGGAGCGCATCGGCGAGACGCGCGCGTCCGGCATCATGAAGCTGATGACCTCGGAGGTGCGCAACTTCCCCGACATCGCGCAGTTCTATGTCGACGAGGTCGTGGCCCCTTCGCACCAGATGCTGGTGTCGGTGCTGCGGCGCGGCATCGACCGCGGCGAGTTCCGCAGCGTCGATGCCGATGAAGCCACACATGCGATGGTCGGCCCGCTGGTGCTGCTCGCGCTCAACAAGCATTCGCTGGGCGCATGCTCGGCCGCATTCTTGCTCAACCCCAAGGCGGTGATCGCCGCGCTGGTCGACATGGTTCTCTACGGTCTGGTGCCGCGCACCGATTCTTCCTCGCAAGACGCGCCCAAAGGAAAAAAATCAAGATGAAGCGCTGGTTGAAATGGTCGATCGCGGGTGTCGTCGTGCTGGTGGTGCTCGCCGTCGGCGGGCGCGCGCTGAAGGCCCGCAAGCAGGCGGCCGTCGCGGCGGCTGCGGCGCCGGCGAGCGCGCCGCTCGCGCTTGAACTCGGCAGCGCCGATGTGCTCGTCGCGCGCACCCAGCCGATGACGCGCACGCTGTCGATCTCGGGTGGCCTGAAGGCCGCCACCAGCGCGGTCGTGAAGGCCAAGGTCGCCTCGGAGCTGACCTCGCTCACCGTGCGCGAAGGCGATGTCGTGAAGGCCGGCCAGATCATCGGCCGGCTCGACACGGCCGAGTTCGACTGGCGCCTGAAGCAGGCCGAGCAGACCGCGGTGAGCGCACGCACGCAGCTCGACATCGCCAAGCGCGCACTCGAGAACAACCGCGCGCTGGTCGCACAGGGTTTCATCTCGCCGACCGGCCTGGAGACCTCGGTGTCGACCGAGGCCGGCGCCGCAGCGGGTTACCAGGCAGCGGTGGCCGCGGCCGAGCTCGCGCGCAAGTCGCGCGCCGATGCGGTGCTGCTCGCGCCGATCAACGGCATCGTCTCGCAGCGCGTGGCGCAGCCGGGCGAGCGCGTCGCGATCGACGGCAAGATCGTCGAGATCGTCGATCTCTCGCGCATCGAACTCGAAGCCGCGGTCGCCCCTGAGGACGTGGGCGGCGTGCAGATCGGCCAGACCGCGCGCCTGAGCATCGACGGGCTCAGCGACGCAGGCATCGCGAAGGTCGTGCGCATCAACCCGAGCACGCAGCCGGGTACGCGCGCGGTGATGGTCTACCTCGCGCTGCAGCCGCAGGCCGGCCTGCGCCAAGGACTGTTCGCGCGCGGCAGCATCGAGCTGCAGCGCAAGACGGCGCTGACGGTGCCGGTCTCGGCGGTGCGCGTCGACCAGGCGCGGCCGTATGTGCTGGCGGTCGAGAGCGGCAGGATCGTGCAGCGCAGCGTCGAACTCGGCACGCGCGGCGATGCCCTCTTCAACGGGCAGCCCGAAGCCGCGGTCGAGATCGCGAGCGGTCTGGCCGACGGCGCCACCCTGCTGCGCGGCACCACCGGCGCGGTGCGCGATGGCACGTCGGTGAAGCTCGTGAATCCGGCAACTGCGGCACCGGCGGCGCCCACAGTGCCCGCCGCGATGCCGGCCGCTTCCGCGGCCTCTGCCGCGCCCTGACGCCATGTGGTTCACCCGCGTCTCGATCAGCAACCCGGTGATGGCCGTGATGGTCATGCTGGCGTTCGTCGTGCTCGGCCTGTTCAGCTACCAGCGCCTGGCGGTCGATCAGTTCCCGAACATCGATTTCCCGACCGTCGTGATCGCGATGGACTACCCCGGCGCATCGCCCGAGATCGTCGAGAGCGAGGTCACGAAGAAGGTCGAGGAAGCCGTCAACACAGTGGCCGGGATCAACTCGCTCTATTCGCGCTCGTACGAAGGCACCTCGGTCGTGATCGTCGAGTTCAACCTCGATGTCGACGGCCGCAAGGCGGCGGACGACGTGCGCGAGAAGGTCGCGCTGATCCGCCCCAACCTGCGCGACGAGGTCAAGGAGCCGCGCATCTCGCGCTTCGACCCGCAGAGCGTGCCGATCTTCAATGTGGCGGTGCTGTCGAGCGACGGCAAGCGCAGCCCGCAGGAGCTCACCACCTGGTCCTCGCAGGTGCTGCAGAAGAAGCTGGAGAACGTGCGCGGCGTGGGTTCGGTCAGCGTGGTCGGCGGCATCGCGCGGCAGATCAACCTGTACGTGAAACCGGCCGCGCTCGATGCGCTGGGCATCAGCGTCGACCAGGTCGTGGCCGCCGTGAAGAGCGAGAACCAGGAACTGCCGATGGGTTCGATCCGCTCGCTCGAACAGGAGCGCGTGGTGCAGATCAACGCGCGCCTGAAGCGACCAGAGGATTTCCGCGACATCGTGGTGGCGCGCCGTGGCGGCAATGCCGTGCGGCTGTGGCAGGTGGCCGACGTGGCCGACGGCCCGCAGGAACTCGACAGCCTGGCGCTCTACAACGGCAAGCGCACCGTGCTGCTGAGCGTGCAGAAATCGCAGGGCGAGAACACCATCGAGGTGGTCGACGGCCTGCGCAAGGCGCTCAAGGAAGCCGAGGCCATCACGCCGCAAGGCATCAAGGTCGAGGTCAACCGCGACAACTCGCGCGCCATCCGCGTCTCGGTGGCCAACGTGAAGCGCACGCTGTTCGAGGGCGCGGCGCTGACCATCCTGATCGTGTTCCTGTTCCTGAACTCGTGGCGCTCCACCGTGATCACCGGCCTCACGCTGCCGATCGCGCTGATCGGCACCTTTCTCTTCATGTACGCGTTCGGCTTCACGATCAACAGCATCACGATGATGGCGCTGAGCCTGTGCGTCGGCCTGCTGATCGACGACGCGATCGTGGTGCGCGAGAACATCGTGCGCCATGTGCAGATGGGCAAAAGCGCGCACCAGGCCGCGCTCGACGGCACCAACGAGATCGGCCTGGCGGTGCTGGCCACCACACTGTCCATCGTCGCGGTGTTCCTGCCGATCGGCTTCATGGGCGGCATCGTCGGCAAGTTCTTCCACGAGTTCGGGCTGACCATCGTGGCAGCCGTGCTGATCTCGATGTTCGTGAGCTTCACGCTCGACCCGATGCTGTCTTCGGTCTGGCATGACCCGCAGGCCCATGGCGGCCATCGCGAAGGCCCGCCTGTCACGCTGTACGACAAGACCATCGGCCGCGTGACGCACCTGTTCGACCGGCTCACCGATGCGCTCTCGCGCGCCTACCAGCGCATCCTCGGCTGGTCGCTCGCGCACAAGCTGCTGACGCTGGTGATCGCGTTCGCCACCTTCGTCGGCAGCTTCTTCATCATCCCGCTGCTCGGCGCCGAGTTCGTGCCCAAGGCCGACTTCTCCGAGACGCAGATCAACTTCTACACGCCGGTCGGCTCGTCGCTCGAACTCACCGAGGCACGCGCGCGCCAGATCGACGCGGCGCTGCGTGAACTGCCCGAGGTGCAGTACACCGTCACCACGATCAACAGCGGCCAGGCGGCGGGCAAGATCTACGGCGCGGTCTACATCCGCCTGGTCGACCGCAACCAGCGCACGCGCTCGATCGATCAGATGACGGTGCCGCTGCGGCGCAGCCTGTCGAGCATCCCGGGCATCACCATCACCAACATCGGCGTCACCGATCTCGGCGGCGGCAAGAGCCTGCAGTTCTCGGTGCAGGGCACGGACCTCGTCGAGCTGGAACGGCTGTCGCGCATCATCACGCCCAAGCTGCAGGCCATCCCCGGGCTGATCGACCTCGACAGCACGCTCAAGCCAGACAAGCCCACCGTGGCGATCGACGTGAAGCGCGACGCCGCCTCCGACGTCGGCCTCAACGTGAACGCGCTCGCGACCAGCCTGCGCACGATGGTGGCCGGCACCACGGTCGGCAACTGGCGCGCACCCGACGGCGAGAACTACGACGTCAACGTGCGCCTCAGCCCGGAGAGCCGCGTGTCGATCAGCGATCTGCAGCGCATGCCGATCAACGTGGCCGCGGCGGCCGATGGCTCAGCGCGCTCGGTGCGCTTGTCGCAGGTCGCCGACGTGAGCGCCTCGACCGGCCCGAACCAGATCAACCGGCGCGACCTGAACCGCGAGATCAACTTCGACGCCAACGCCTTCGGCCGCAGTTCGGGCGACGTGTCTGCCGACATCAAGGCCGCGCTCGACGGCATCGCGTGGCCGCCCGGCTACCGCTACAGCTTCGGCGGCTCGACCAAGAACATGACCGAGTCGTTCCAGTACGCGGTCGGTGCGCTGGCGCTGGCGATCGTGTTCATCTACATGATCCTGGCGAGCCAGTTCAAGAGCTTTTTGCAGCCGCTCGCGCTGATGAGCGCGCTGCCACTCACGCTGATCGGCGTCGTGCTCGCGCTGCTGATGTTCCGCTCGACGCTCAACATGTTCAGCATCATCGGCATCGTGATGCTGATGGGGCTGGTGACGAAGAACGCGATCCTGCTGGTCGACTTCGCGATCCGTTCGCGGGCCGGCGACCACGGCGAAGCGCCGCGCAGCCGCGAGGACGCGCTGCTGCACGCCGCGCAGGTCCGGCTGCGGCCCATCCTGATGACGACGCTGGCGATGATCTTCGGCATGGTGCCGCTTGCGTTCGCGCTCTCCGAAGGCTCGGAGCAGCGCGCGCCGATGGGCCAGGCGGTGATCGGCGGCGTGGTCACCTCGTCGCTGCTGACGCTGGTCGTGGTGCCGGTCATCTACTGCTACCTGGACAACCTCGCCGCATGGGGCAAGCGGCGCTTCGGCGCGAAGCCGGCGGTGCCTGTCACCGCTGCGGTCATGCCCAACAAATAGAATGCTGCGCGCCCCACCACACCCCGCCAACACCATGAACATCGAACAAGCCCGCTTCAACATGATCGAGCAGCAGATCCGCCCCTGGGACGTGCTGAACCTGGGCGTTCTGGAGCTGCTCGCCGTCGTCAAGCGCGAGGATTTCGTGCCGCCGGAACACCGCGGCATGGCCTTCGTCGACACCGAGGTGCCGCTGCCTGGCGGCCAATGCATGCTCGCACCCAAGGTCGAGGCGCGGCTGCTGCAGGAGCTCGCGGTGCACAAGCACGAGCGCGTGCTCGAGATCGGCGCCGGCTCGGGCTACATGGCCGCGCTGCTGGCGCACAAGGCGCAGCACGTGACCACGCTGGAGATCGATCCGGAACTCGCCCGCTTCGCCACCGCGAACCTGAAACGCGCCGGCGTGGCCAACGTCAGCGTGCTCACCGCCGACGGCGCCGGCCCGCTGCCCGCGGACGGGCCGTTCGACGTGATCCTGCTGTCCGGTTCGGTCGCCGAGGTGCCCGAGGCGCTGCTCGCGCAGCTCAAGGTCGGCGGCCGCATGGCGGTCATCGTTGGCCAGGAGCCGGTGATGCGCGCGCTGCTGATCACCCGCGGCGCCGACAACGGCCTGACGCGCACCGTGCTGTTCGACACCGTGGCCCAGCGCCTGCAGGGCTTCTCCGAGCCCACGCGGTTCCACTTCTGATGCAGCAGCTCGACGGCCCCGGACTGCTGGCGATGCAGGGCGACAAGCCCCTGCTGCTGGACGTGCGCGAGCCGTGGGAGTTCGCGCTCGCGGCCATCCATGTGGACGGCCTGCGCACGCTGCACATCCCGATGAACGAGGTGCCCGGCCGGCTCGCCGAGATCGAAGCCGCACGCGCTGGCGGGAACACGGGCGCGCAGCCTGTCGTCTGTATCTGCCATCACGGGATGCGCAGCGCGCAGGTCGTCGCATTCCTGGAGCGCCAGGGGGTCGAGCCCGTCTATAACCTCGCCGGCGGCGTCGATGCCTGGTCGGCACAAGTCGATGCCGGCGTGCCGCGCTATTGACGACCCCATCACGAAC
>Ga0307510_10004619_pt1 | contig 16238 bp, 18 predicted proteins | sample 12_EM_MG_FD_207224 | JGI IMG/M metagenome (GOLD analysis project Ga0307510, IMG submission 207224) | Populus trichocarpa ectomycorrhiza microbial communities from riparian zone in the Pacific Northwest, United States - 12_EM | ecosystem: Host-associated > Plants > Roots > Unclassified | place...
GAATTGGCGGAGGACCCCGGCGAAAGAGAAACCTATGATCGCCATGGGTAGCCCCAGAAGGAATTTTTTGCCTATAGACCACTTGATACCGTAGACGATGTGCAAAGCAGAGCCAACATCTAAGATCGAGGAACCATCTAACACGACGTTGGCCATGATAGCAATAAGAGTGTGTTCCTTTAAGTTGAATGGCCCAGGATTCAAGGAAAACGAGTAGCCAAGCACCGAAATACGATACTCTGGAAGAATCCGCGCCAGGAGCTTGCCCAATGGGAGCGTAATGAGTATAGTGAAGAGGACGGAGATCGTGACAAAGGGGACTGCGCGAAATTCAACATAGTGAGTGCGAATAGATGTAGGAACGACGTACATCTCAACATAATGACGGTGTTGAAAGCAGGTATGATCGCGGAGACGAGCATGCCAAGAAGCCACCTGCAATGGGATCCATGAACAGCTATTTCGTCCGAAAATGAACTGACATACACTCGGAAAGTGTTCACAGGCATTGTTGGGTCGTCGGTATTCGAGACGGCTGCCCGGACCTCAGGGTATGGTGAATCCCTAATGGAAACGACATGGGTGAACAAAAAGCGAGACAAGACGGCAAGGATAGGACACGCAACTGGACTTGGTCTTCGAATGAGAGATCGGCCATTGGGCCGTGTATGTGCCAAGACGATATGTGTAGCTCTGTGGCAGCGCCCGTGTGATCGGACGTGTTTGACCATCGCTGCAGCTCCTCGTCGTCGGTCGAGATGGATTGACTCAAGAAGTTGTCTCGGAAGTCCCAATTTGGGTCATTGAAATGGGGCATGGGCTCATCTTCGATATCCTCTGGCACATCCGGGAGGGATCGTTGTCGACGGAGGTTAGCGATGTCAGATGATGTGCCGACAGAAATTGTGACAGATTTGGCCGTCTTGGAAGGATCCTCCATGCGGTCGACAGTACGTAGTAATCGGATAGGATGAGTTGTCACGCGCTGGACGGTCAAGAAGATGGAGAGAGGAGGTGCCCGAGGGTGACAAGGACCAGGTTGCGTAGGCACGGTCTTATAGGCCCATATCCAATTCGAGTTTCGCTGGCGACCTGGAAAAGGAGGCCATGGGACAAGTGTACAGTACAGTATTCTACTGAGAAGTTGAGACAGTGTCCGGGAAGCATCAGTCGCAGGAAGGTAGCAGGTGGCGGAATGCTGTGAAGATGTGGTCCCAGAAAGGTAATTTGTGGGGCAATGCTATTTAGCCGTCGTCTCAGAAAGGACGTCAAACTCGGATGATGAACTTGGCGCTCACGTGGTTGGAAAAGAAGGCGAACGTAAAATAGACGGCTGGCCATGATGCAGTGATGGCTGGTGGCGGGAGTAATTGTCTTGGGTGTGATGCTGGCCCGGGGAAGATTTTACAAGGTTTGATCACTTCCGTTCATCTTGTCCGCACGAGCTTCCCTCGGCGCTCACCGGTCACCGGCAACCTGATGAGGGCCAACAAAAACGTTTGTGAACTTCATCTTGCTGTTCACTATAGTATGGTTTGAGCACCTCTCGTTCAGATTGTTTCATGGCCCTTTAACATGAGCGCAGGAACGAACATTCATATATTCATGTATCAATTCATCAATTCTGACACGGAACCGTATTAATATTGAACGTTATATTGAACCTCCGACGGCTATTTCCGGTACAGGTACTCATACATACTCACATAGCGTGGACATACTTCTACTATCGATTTTGTTATTTTGGAAATCGATCTGACATCGGACCATATTACTAACCGCACGCTTTTTGTCAATGCATGCTGCAGTTTACGAATGAAGAAAAGGGAGCAAGTACACAGGTGCCTCCAAATGGTGCCTAACGCGAGCCATCGGTCATGCAAACGCTGCTGTACACGCACGCGTACTAAGCCTTGTTACTTACGGTGAGAAAGTCATATAGACAGACAATACAGGATGCGGGAGCCAAGCGGAGTACTACCAGCCTACGACGCAACGCGAACGCTACGCCTTGACCCCGACGAACAACAGGCCCGCCCGCGCACGCCCGACTGCCTCCTCGAGAGCGCGATCGTCCGCTGTGGTCCATCGCACCGCATTGGCATCGCAACCAGCACCACCAGTACTGTCACCCGACGTTGTTGTCGTCATTCCTGCATGAGTAGTCGCAGCAGCAATGCCACCACTCTGCTTCCGACTCTGACTCTGGCCAAGGCTCGCCTGAAACTCAGCGCGCCGCGCCGCGAGCGCAGACATCGCGCGCGGGTCGCTGTGGCCCGAGAAGAGGAGAAACGCGGTGCGCGGGGGGAGTGCAGCGTGAAGTGTCGTGAGCTGCGCGTCGAGGCTTGTGACGGCCTCAAATAGGACGTTCTTCTCTGGTGGCGATTGTGGTGGAGGTAGCTGTGAGGTATCAGGATCAGTAGGATTCGCGTTCTCCGCGACGGCGCCGTTGCTCGGGTTCGGATTTTCTGCGTTTTCAGGTCCCTCCGCACTTGCCTTTGGCGTGATCCCTGTGGAAGAGGATGTGTCAATTAACCATAACTGATCGAGAGCCAATACGAGAGGCCAGGAGAGAAACGAGTACGCACATCCCAGGGCATCTGCTAAACCCATTAGCCGTGCGAACACGAACTCGTGCGTATCCAAAGAGCCAAGTATGCCATCAACGACCTCCGCGTCGGTTGTACATGGGACGGTCGTGGCAGGCGCGGATGCCGAGGTGCCGTGCCAGGCACCAGGGTTACCGTGGTCAACGATCGCAGCGCGTGCACTGCCCCCATTTGGACCGCGACATCGCGCGCGCGCGATGCGTGCAAGGATCGGTTCGTAATCGGTCCTAAACTCGCCGTACCCTGGCCCTGATGCCGCAAATTATCAATACGCACATTCGTCTGCTCGCCAGGAAGAGAGGCGCACCATTTTTTATCTTCGCTTTCAGCAGATCTACGCACGCACGCGCATCCTCCTCGGGGTCATGCCCGCCAGGTCCGCGATCCTGGATGGTGCGGCCAAGCCACTTGCGTGCCAGCCACGCCAGCCCCGGCTTGAGCGGACGCCCACGTGGGTGGTGGAAGATCAAAGCAGTGTCGATGCAATGGGGGTGCGCGAATTGCAGTGCGCGTAGGTCCGACTCGAGCGAGTGGCCAAGCAAAATCGTCGAGGGTGTTATGAGTGTTTGGAGATGTGCTTGTACGTCAGCAAGGTTCGTGGTTATGGGTTCTAACGCCTCCGCTGTGATACCGGAGAAACTGAATTGGTGGTTAAGTGGGAAGGAAGCATATAATTTGTGAACGCACCGGGTGAGATAGTCTGTGATGGGGCTTGGTGGCTTGACAAGTTGATCGTATAAGACCTTGCCTGTATTGAAATCGATGACGCAGACCCGAGTCAACGCCTTGCCATCCGTTGTCAGGCACTGAAGACATTTTTTCCTTTGTCAGCGTTCGACACTACTTGGGCAAATGAAAGCACGCACCATCTCGCAGTCGATCGCGAGGACCGGTTGAGGTTCTGACCTAGTATCTGTATGAGCCTCAGGGGTCTCTATCCATCCGTCCGGCTTATCAAACACGTCTGCGAGATAGGAAGGTACGGGGTAGTCGTTCTCGACCATTTGCTCTACCGTAAGGATGTATTGGGATGGCTGCTTTTTCCCTGTGCGCTCTGCTGCAGTGGAGAAAGTCAACCGGAGGGTCAAGAAAAGGGTGAGGGGTACGAACCAGCGATGCGCTCATGCAAACGTCTCTTCTTCTCCTCGCCACTAACGGGAGCTTGGAAAAACGTGTTGAGGACGGAATGCATGCGGTTCGCATCGCCCGGGGCACGGGTTGGGCATGCGTAGGAGAAGGTGCGTGCGATGAAGGGGATGCCACCATAGAGTGCTGCAGCTTCCTCTGAATGCGGATCAGTGGAGGAAGGGAGTGCAATAGGTGAGGATAGTATCGACGGTGGGGGATCTGGTGGGGCGGGTACGGAGATAGGAACATTGGCATTCTCGGTGGTGGAGGTGGGGAGGGGAGGGAGAGAAAGGACTGTGGATGTAAGCCCCGGAACAAGGAGGACAACTAGCTTTTGTATGGATTGAGGGTTCTATGAATAGGTGAGCATGAAGGTAGCATACGCATGCGACTGGGGAAGACTCACCTGTACTCTAATCCAGCTCGATGGTGGAGCGTCGGCGATGATGTGAAGGACAAAATCGCGAACATCCTGTTGGCAATAGTAAGTACGATAAATGAAAGAAGTGAAGCGGAGGAGACGATACGTTGATGCCAACGGGATCTCTACGCTTGATGATCTCTGAATTCGAATACAAAAAACGGGGAAGGTTCGCCTGTGAGGATGTTGAATATGAAGTGAGCGATGTGACGAATCAAAAGACACACACGTCGAGTTTCGCGTCTCTTTTTTCTGATTTTTTTTGCTTTCGATTTTTGACCTTTTCCCATGACGCGTCTACGACTTGATCATTCTGTTCCCCCGCGGGAACTACTATCACTGTTTCTGAGACGCGAGGGGCCTTTTTCTTTTTTTTTGATGGGGCAGATGAGGGCGAGGAAGGTCGTTTCATCGCTGTTCCTTGAACTTTACTGCCAACTGCCAAACTCGCTTTCTTTCGAATCGCCCTCGATCAGTCACGTGTCGTGTCGGATATGATAAGAATGCCGTACCACAACCTCTCTCATCTCATCTACGATGGGAGGCGGCCATACTCACACTCACTCTGATTATCCAGAGCTTAACTTCTCTCCTGGAGAGAAGTGGATAAAAAACCTCACCCAGGATCGCACCAATAACTTTTCTGGCGGTCATTTCTCAGACGTCAACCTCTCCTCCGTCCTCTTCACCACTCGACTCGATGATGAAGATCATGTACAGCTCCAGAGGTGGAGCGCCCCAGGCATCACAAAGCCGAGCTTTAAAGAAGCTATCAAGCAAGACTTCCAACCCGCCAAGAAGGGCGAGTCTATCGGGCCATCTTGTAAGTGAGTCTCTATGCCCGCTTTATTTCCAATGCTCAACTACTATCTTCATACCCCAACAGGGGCAAGTTCTTACCTAGCTTGCTATGTTATTTGACTTCTCGTTGACATACGTGTAGTCCAACCATTGGTACAAGATCACAGTGCACATCCCACCTGAGTGGAAAGACTACGAACGCGTCCAATGTATGCCTATCCACACATCATATGCGTCACTGTATGCACCAGTACTGAGGCATCCAAAGTTGAGTTTGATCCAGGTTGTGAGGCTATGATATACACCGTCGATGGGACTCCCTTGCAAGGTATACCAGCCCTCTTGACAAAGGACTGGACTGAGGGACCATCAATCCAGGTATTACTGGCGGCTTTGGTGGCGACAGAAGAGTCGACTACATAATTCCTCTCGAGGAACGACAGAAGGTGTCACACTCCTTCGTTGCCGAGGCCACCTGCAACGGAATGTTCGGCGTCCCGTGGAACGGCGACACCATCCAACCACCTGATGTCCGCCTTTTCACCTCTCAAGGGTACGTGGGAACGCTCACCCATCCTGTAGCACAACAGGTACTTCCAACTCGCCTCGGCTGATCTCGTCGTGCCCAATATGCCGGCATGGCACCTTCTTTGGGACTTTACCACGCTGCGCGAGATCATTGGCACTCTTCCGGGTAACTCGACACTCCAAAATAAAGCACTCACAGTCGCAAATGAAATCATGAACGTATTTTATAAGAATGACCCTGAGAGTATTCCGGCAGCCCGCAAGCTTGCTGACGAGGTGTTTGGTGAGAAGTGGCAAGAGCGCGGTGAGGGTATTTACGAACACGGACCGAAGGAAGCACAGGTCTGGGGGATTGGCCATTGCCATATCGATACGGCCTGGTATGTCTCATAATACATATGCTGTGAACGTGACTCATGAAAGACAAAGGCTTTGGCCCTACCATGTAACGCAACAGAAGGTGGCGCGTTCATGGTCGACACAGGTTGACCTCATGGACCACTATCCGGAACATCGCTTTGGGAGTTCCTCTGCCCAGCAATACAAGTGGCTTGAGCAGCTGTACCCACCGCTCTTCGAGCGGGTGCGCCAGAAGGTACTCGAGGGCAAATTCTATCCAATTGGTGGTTCGTGGGTCGAAAACGACGCCAACATGCCGTCTGGCGAGGCGCTCGCGCGGCAGCTCATCTATGGCCAGCGTTACTTCGAGTCGCGCTTCGGCATGAGGAGTCGCACTGGGTGGCTGCCAGATAGTTTCGGCCTTACTGGCGCGCTCCCACAAATCATGCGGGGAGCGGGTATGGAATACTTTTTTACCCAGAAGCTCAGCTGGTGAGCGCACACGTGTGTTGGGGGCATGCGATAGTACCTGATGTGCGTGAATAGGAACAATGTCAACAAGTTCCCGCACTCAACATTCAACTGGGTTGGGATCGACGGTACCCAGGTCTTGTGTCATATGACACCAGTCGGTACGATACGATCTCCCTCAAGCTGATTGTTAGCTGATTCGGCTGTGCACACGTCAGACACGTACAATGCGCAGGCGACTGCCGGAGATATCACCAAGGCGCTCTCTAACCACAAGGTCCTCCATCCCTCTTTTCTTCAACATCGATAACTTACGTCGATCACCATTTTGATAGAATCTCGAGTCGAGCTCGACGTCGCTCCTCGTTTTTGGCAACGGAGATGGTGGCGGTGGTCCTCTCTTAAAGATGCTCGAAAGTGTAAGACTCACATTTTCTTTTATCTTGACTTCCGAATTAACGACGACGATGTTGGGGTGAATAGCTCCGCCGGCTCAGAGGTACCGCGAACACATCGCGGGAGCTGCCGGTTGTACACATGGGTCGCTCAGTTGACGAGTTCTATGATTACCTCAAGACCACTTCGGATGCGGGGCGCAGGCTGCCAAATTGGTACGTGAGGCATTTTGCTTATCTCCTGTTTGTGGGCTGGACTGATTTCGCTTGCGGAAAAGGCATGGAGAAATGTATCTGGAGGTAACTCGCAGAGCGTTCTCGTCTCCTGATATAGTTGATAGACATTTATTTTAGTTCCATCGCGGGACTTATACGTCGCACGGTGAGTGAGATCTCCCTCTTCCTCGTCTTGGGTGAGGATGTGTCACCCCTTCACGATGCTAAATTCGTAGCTAGGCTCGATCAAGAAGGGCAATCGCAAGTCTGAGATTCTCTTGCGCGACGCCGAGGTAGGTGCTGACCGAGCTTTGGGTTGGGTGGACCGTGGCCCTGACTGGTCTCGGTGATCATGATGTAGCACGTCTCCACGTTCGCATCCATCTTCAAGAGCGGCGAGTATAAGTATCCGAAGCAGATCCTTGACGATAGCTGGGAAAAGGTGCTCTTGAATCAATGTATGCCTCCCTTCCCTTTCCTCATTCTCGGGTGCTTATGTACATACGCGAATTCCCGCATAGTCCATGATGGTGCGTCTCTGGCCCCTACTTCGTATCTAGCGAGTTCACATTGTCGTGGTCGTTATAGTCCTCCCCGGCTCTGCGATGTATGCGTTTCTATACTCATTTGGCCCTACGTGCTATACTGACCATTGCGAACCTGTTTCTAGTGGCATGGTCTATGAGGATGCCGAGAAGCTCTATGCAGAGGTGCGCGCGGACGCCGAAGCGGTCGTCGATAACGCGTTGTGTGTGCTGTACCCAGGCTCTGTCTCACTCTCTTCTGCTGCCACCGCGCCCGCCTTGGGGCCACTGACAGTGTTTGCGCACAACACGACTCCATTCCCTCGGCGGGACATCGTGCGCGTACCACTCGCCGAGGGCAGGATCAGCTCCGGGAACGTGTTACAGACGACCAGCGATGGCAAGGAGGGTTATGTCGTCCTAGAAGGCGGCGCGGGTGGCGGACTCGTCCTGCCCAGCCAGATTAATGCCAACGACCTCAGAGGTGCGCAAATCTTCATAGCCTTTATTCGGTCGCTATCGTTATCTCATGCTCGCCATGCAGCTGTCACGGTGCATAGTGCGAACAGCGATTCGTTCGTATTGGGGAATGGGGCTATCCAGCTTACCGTCGCTGGAGGGCGGATCACGAGTTTATTCGACGTTCGGCTCAAGTACGTCCTCTATCTCATTTTGCCACTTTTTTGGCTTTTCGGAATTCTTGACGCATGTATGGGTCATAATTACAGGCGCGAGCTCATCCCTCAGGGCCAGACAGGAGGTCTGGTCCTCTTTGAGGACCATCCGAACTACTGGGATGCTTGGGGTGCGTCATGTTATCGACACATGTCTCTTTCCAAGCTTTGTTAATCATGGGATGGCATTCTGGGGTTCAGATGTTGAGGTACATCATCTAGAGAAGGGACAGCGCCTCAAGTTCGCGAACGTCAAGGTCATCGAGTCTGGACCCTTGTTCGCGGCCGTGGAGACCGAAGTCAAGTACAATAAGAGCACTATCAAGCTCACCGTGAGTGCCAGCCTAGACGTACTTGCACGGGACACCCCTTCGCTGATATAACACGTCAGATCTCGTTGAATGCTTTCGAAGGTGTGCCCGATTGTCGACTCTCACCTGAGTTTTTTTCTAACGGAACGCTAGCGCCGCACCCTTACCCCTTCAATCAATTTGTGTTCAGCGCCGAGGTTGACTGGCATGAACGCCATGAGTTATTGAAGTGTACGTGATTGGCGGCTGCACGGCCTGATGACGGCAAACTGATGGATCATAGTCGAGTTGCCACTCGATATACACAGCGACGTTGCGACGTACGAAACGCCCTGGGGCCACGTCCGACGCCCGACGCACAAGAATACGACCTGGGACGCTGCCAAGTTTGAGGTGTGTGGACACAAGGTATGCCGCTCACTATCCCCGTACAGCAGCTCTGTGACGATGTGGGCTTACCCTGCTGTACGCGTAAAAGTTCGCGGACCTTAGCGAATATGGTTATGGTGTGGCTATCCTGTCCGAGTCCAAGTATGGCTTCTCGTGTCGTGGTAATGTCCTGTGCATTTCGCTTCTGCGGGCGGCGACTGCCCCCGACGCCGAGCAGGACCAAGGTTCGTGTCTTCTCCACCTCCCCTACTAGTGGACGCCGAGTCGTACGGCGCCTTATAACCATTATGTAGGCAAGCATGAATTTTCGTGGGCTGTTTTGCCTCACCGCGGTCACTTCGTCGAATCGCACGTCCCCATCGCGGCTTATCTCTTCAATTCCCCCCTGCACGGTACGCCAGCCTCTTCCACCTGACTGACAAACGACGAAACGAGTGGCTCAAATCACGACAGTGCGCTGCCATCCCGACGGCCGCGCGGTATCTGCGACAGTGGCACACGCACCGTTCGTGGTGTTCGGCAGGGACCACAGCGTGGGGACCTCGACGCCCCGAACGGACCCCGCACGATCGTACTGCGACTTTACGAGGCCTATGGCGGCCATGCATGCGTCTGCTTGCAGATCAACGTGCCCGGTGTTACAGCGGCGTACGCGACGAACCTGCTCGAGGACGATGCGGGCGCTGAGGCGCTCGCGCTCGAACAGACTACGGGAGAGTGGGGTGAAGAACCTGGGAAGCAGGTGCTGCGGCTTGCATTCCGCGGGTTTGAGGCCAAGACGATCAAGCTCATGCTGGCGAAGTAAAGGGTGAAGTGAAGCTCGGGAGGTGAGGTGAGCATGGATGAGCCTCATCGACTTTTGACCAGCAGAGCTGTCATCGTGCCTGCCCCTTGGGGCGTTGTCAGATTACTGATAAGTCACATCCCTCCTTTCCAGACGTTTTCTTGGTTTACGAAAAAAGGAGAGTTAGGATTCCGGTTACTGGTGAGGCGACATGAGACGCACGGAATGTTTCGGAAAAGGGGAAAGGAAGGCTTTTTTTTTTGTACGATACATGTAGGTGGATGAGAGCGGACATCGTAACCACTGGCAGTTGTTGCAATGTATATACAGCTAGTGGCCATGGGTAGGTCACTCCGTGCTTCACACGTCTGGACGTCCGATGAACGTGCAGGACGGATGACAATTTTTCATTACCCAAAACGGGAATCGATCCCATGCAACTTGCTTTCGAGGCAAGCATGATCAAATCCGTGGCTACTTGCTTTCAAGGCAAGGAGGATGTCCACTGCACCATTGGTGCTACACAACACTAGTACAGTGTCTCAAACATAGATCATAGATGGGAGGTTGGATGAATCCTTTCTATCTCCCCAAGGACATATGTTTTCTCATTAAAAATACACCATTAATTTAGATATATTTCTACTTTGTGTCTGTATGTTATGAAGTCAAAAGAAGAGACAATGCAATTAAGAAGAAACTAGGGTCGCTCTATATATGGAGGAGGCCTCGTCTCGAGTCTAGGAATTTCGAGTTTTCCGCCAGGATGGTGAACTTCCACGGTCCGCATTGCTTTTAGATTTCAGCATTTAGGTAGGATATATTGTAAGATACAGTGTTTAAATTGTAAAGCTTTAAACCAAATACGACAACACCCACAGTTGACACCCGTGCGGGTCGTGCCGCTAACCTCTGAACGCGAGAAGGTCGGAGACTATCATAAACTGTCGAGTGTGATGTAACAAAAAAAGGAAAAGAGTTGGGGGGGGACCGATGTAAGGATATTGGTAACCCGGGTCAGTCACTGAGCTATTTGAAGAGCTGACTGCTGAGCGGTCCGCATCCTCACTGGAGCAATCTGTAATGGGGTCCTGCCATGGGCATCTTGCAAATGGACATTCGCGCCATGCTTCAGAAGCAGCTCTATGACCTCCGGGAGCTTCTTCTTGTCATCTTCTTCCCAAAGCGACAATGTAGAGTGCAGCGGACTCCTGTGGCATTTATCCTGTGTGTCCACGTCCGCGCCGAAATTTAGCAATATTCCCACAAGACTGGGAATGAGACTTCGCGACGCTGTGTGTAGCGGCGTCTGGCCGCATACGTCTCGCAGGTGAACACTTGCGCCATGCTTCACTAGCAGCGGTCCGGTTTCACTGTCTGCCAAAAACAGTGGGGTCATTTGATCGTTATCCCGTGCGTCCACGTCTGCGCCGAACTTCAGCAATAACGCCACAATGTCGGGAAGGTTGCACCGTGACGCTAAGTGTAGTGGCGTCCGACCATTCTTGTCCCGCACGTGGACGCTTGCACCATGCTCTAGTAGAATCCCTGCAGTTGCGTCACTAGCGGCAGGGGAACGGTGGTGTCTACTAAAATAAAACCGTGATCCTGAAATCTGGAGTAGTGGTGTAATGCCGTCATTATCCTGTGCGTCCACTTTCGCGCCAAGCCTCAGCAATAACGCTACTACACTGGAAAGGTTATATTCTGACGCTACGTGTAGTGGCGTCTGGCCATTCTTCTCGCGCACACGGACACTTGCGCCATGCTCTAGCAGCAGTTGTATATTCTCGTGGATGCCTGCAGTGTCATCTCCGAAATTTCGCAGGTGTAGTGCCAAGAATAGTGGGGTCTTATTGGCGTTATCCTTTGCGTCCACGCGCGCTCCGAACTTCAGCAATAATGCCATCATCGTGAGATGATGGTATCGTGACGCAATGTGTAGTGCAGTCTGGCCCGCCTTGTTCCTCGCGTTGACAAGATCTTTGATAACCCAACGGCGCCTAAGATATGTTAGGGCAACCTCGGTGAGTCCCTTGTATGCTGCCATGTGCAGTAGAGTCTGATTTTCAGAGTCCCGCATATCCAGGTCAATTGAGCATTTCATGAAGAGCCGGAATATCTCCTCCCGTCCCGCAAGCACTGCTATGTGGAATGGTGTGCGGTAGCTATCGTCTCTGACATGTAAGTCCTGGGGCTGCTTCGAAATGAGGTGACGTGCAAGACAGAGGTATCCGCACTGTGCAACTATGTGCAAGGGAGCTATTGGTGGTGGCCATGTGGTAAATGGTGAAGGGTTGGGATGCCGGTTGGTGGATAATCGATAGTGATTCTCTGGATCAATCGAATGTCCCCGATGGCGCAACAGTAGCCAGAGCCACATGTAAAAATGAGGTTTGTGCGAGTTAAGCAGATCGTCAACCCCATCGGTAATATGCGATAGCACGTTCCCAAACTCCACGTGCTCACCAAAGTGTTCACCAGCATATGTGGCCAGGATATTTTCACCGTTGGTCTGTTCGCAAATGAATTTGTCTGTGTGGAGCAAGACACTGAGGCAAGCTTGGGCCATGATTGTATGCGCAGGCTCAAGGTGGATATGGTGATGACGAAGAGTCATTGAGGTGGCAAGTCGGTCCGAAATCAGGAACTCTTTGACCGAGAAATGAGAAAACTGGACCAGGCGGTTACCCCACGAATTCTTGACAATGGTAACCAAACTGGAACAAGTGAACAGCACAGCTTGCTCTTGATCCTCCCATTGTAAATTCTTGTCCACCTTCGGCGTTCCCGTTGTCGCGGAGAAATCAATCGCAAGGACTTCTGCTAACTCTTTCACACCAAGAGGGCGGACAGCGACGGTGAGGCATTGTAAAAGTCGATGAGCATGCATTCGATTCGACTTGGGAATTTGTTGTAGTATCCGTTCGTACGTCTCATCCAACGATTCCGGCAGTTCTGTTAGAATACGCCGCACACTTGACGGGAAACATTGCCGCAGAACTTCAAGTTGGCAAAAGGCCCAACGAAACCTATTCGGAAATATGAGAAGGCGCTATAAGCACGCAACGATGTCCTTACATGCCATCAGCTCTCTCCGAAAGGGTCCTTATAACCAATTCTTTGTCCTCATCCCGCCATCTCCGCATGTTCTTGTCAGAGTAAACAACTGTGCGGACAAAGTCATCAATATCCTTCCTTTGTCCGCTTTGGTCATGGAGGGATATGCGGTTAGATGGCGATGTTAAGGGTTCAATGGAAGTTCGGATGTCGATTTCGGGGCGACTTGTGATACAAAGATGCAATCTCGGAAGGCTCAGTGTGACCAGTTTCTCCACAAGAGATAGGACTTGGTCACGCGGTGATAATAATCCAGTGGTATTTGGACATTCATCGAGAGCATCAATGATGAGGTATATTGGCGTACCCCTGGTAGCCCTGATGATGTCCTCGAAGCATTGTGTAAGCGCGTCGATGCTAGGTTGCTGCGCGCCATTATGGTGTGTGGTATAAAAGTGAAAGAGAATGTCGTAGGAGGAATGAGATTGGTTGTTGAACTGGATGATGAAGGAGGACAGTAGAGCGCGGACGTCTTGCTTCCCGATGTCCTTGAAGTCAAAGAAGAAGAATGCTATGTGCGCCGACTCGGAGCCAGCATTGCAGATCGTATTGATATCCTGGATGATCGCAGAGCTTCAGGAGCATGAGCTATCTGGGCCACAGAGAACTGAATTGGGGATCACGTACGTAAGGACACTTTTACCAGCACCGGCTATGGGAATGGACGTCTATGAGCGAGGGCGAGGGTAGAGGGCATAAAAATAGTACGTTTTCCGTAAATCCATAATAACGAAGTAGACTCTTTCCAACTCTTGAAGGTGTTGCCTTGAATGAACCACATCGCAGAGTCCTTGTGACGCGTGCCGCTTGTGGTGTTGTAATTTATGAAAGGGTCTGAAGGAGAGAGCCATCTCGCGAGGTCCTGCTGGAGTTGCTTCCCTGTAAAAATACTTGAGCCCCTACGGCCAAGCGACAGGACGGGAATGAGATCACTCCGTGATACTCACGTTTCTGGTCGCTTATATCGACTACTCCTTGTCGGAGTTCGCTAATTTGCTCGATACCTAGCGGCGAAACGGTTAGAGAAGGACATGAGGGCGAGGCGGACAGAAGATGCGCACCGTCGATGACAACATCGATTTTGTTGTCAACAGCCTTCACCCTCTCATCGATTCCCTGTAATCTCTCGTCGACACACTGTACCCGCTCATCGACGTCCTGCACCCTCCCATCGATGCTCCGAGTCTGCTCGTCATACTCGATCATCTCCACCCTGACATGAGTCACATCAACGCGGTGCACGGCCCCCAGGTCCTGTGTAGCTTCCATCCGACGTTCGTGCTGCACTGGCATTTCGAGCCTCTGCAGGGCGTTCTCAACATTCATCACCCTTTCTTCAACGCGGTGTGTGGCCCTCAGATCCCGTGCAGTCGCCATTCGATGTTCCTCTTGCGTCAGCATTTCAAGCCTTCGCAGGGCGTCCTCAATATCTGACCTTCCTACTTGCTTCCTGAAGAACCTCTCTGAAGAAAGATACGTCAAGAGGGACACTTTATCGTCATGATCCAACTCACTTATTTTCGGCTGTTTAAGTTCCTTTGTCGAGAGGGCAAGGATTAGAAGGACATTAACCATGACTTTTACGATGATGTCCGTCATTCCCGCCGTCTGTGGGAGTTCAATATAGGCCTCGAGCCTTCGGAAAAAATTCTCGATCCGGTCAAAAAGGTCGAAGAGAGCGTCTTGGCCACCGCTAACACCCTGGACCGCCTGATGGCCCTGATCGTAAACGCAACGTACAGAAGGAAACAAGGAAGACACCCACCGAAAGAAGGGACGCGATACCTGTGAAGATTATTCCCACTGGTGGGTAAGCCTAGAATATCGATATCAGACCGCAAGGATTGTATGGATGACTTTGACCTCGATGAGACTCACCAGGCTAACAGCTCCGCCGATCGCTGACGTGAACGTGTAAAGAACCTTCACTGTCGGACTGAGCCAGTTTGAGAGCCTGTCATTTCTGCTCCCGGATTGGTCAAACTCGGGGATTTGCTCTCGTAAGATGGCGAGGACAGCATCCGGAGAACGACAGGATTCAAGCCTGTGGAGGAGTGGATCCGATGCGAGGTTTTTTCCCGTTTTCTTTTCGTAGGTTGCTAAGGCATTGTCGAAGATGAGCTGATAGTTCGAAGCCGACGAGATCTCATATTTTTGGGACATTGTGGAGATGGAAAGGGGAATAATTTGGGGAGAAGACGAGGAAAAGGTTCTGACTTGTGTACAGGCAGACGACAAGGCGACAGGGTGTCATTCCGTCGGGCCCCTTGAACCAAACCACCGCCATCGACACCATGGCGGGTTTTCCCACACATTACCGAGCAGAGGGAACGTCTAACTTACTGTGGTCCCGGATCCGGCCGTTCTACCGTTCCTGACCCAGGCACTGCACGGGCTATCCTCGAACAGTTTTAGTGCATTTCATGGACCAATCAGCAAAGGCCCTTCAATTGCCGTTCGCAGCCTGCTGCTGCAGCTTAGAGCCTTTTTCATAGTTAACAGGAAGTGAGTACTAGTGAGTTCCAACGATTGTACGGAGCAGGTGCAGGGGAACCTGCCGATCGTGACACCAACCCCGGGCCCATCCCAACAAGTTCTATCACAGTACTAGTAAGGACACATGAGGACAAAATCTCTCCATTCGAATTCATCGTACCACTTGCTCTTTCATCGCCAGGACACCATAGACGGAGTTGCCACCACACATACAGAAGGGCGGAGCCCGAAAATCCATCATTTCCCTGTCACAGCAAAAACAAGATTCCGAAACAAGATGGCTCACCGCTCAATGCAATTACAAAAAATAGTCAACTTGAAAGAGAAGAACTTCACTGATTTGGTGGTAGCCATCTGGCCCGTCCTGATGGTTCATGGGAACCCTCCAAAACAACTGGCTATATCATCGTGAGGTATTAGGACATCACGACCCCCCAACGAGGGGCCGTATGTATGCCCTGAGCAGTGAGCCCCACTGCACAGTATCCCAAGACTGGGATTTCCGTAGCATTTCTGCCCTACACCGGTCCCAGCCGGCATCAGTGGGCCAGGGTACGCGTGTTACAAACAGTGTGGTCATGACGAGGGAAAAACTAGCGGAAAAAAGAGAGTTGGCATTGTTGGCAAGCATAATGCCAGTACAGAGCTCCATGTCTGGGTCTGCGCGGAGTTTCCCACGCGACTTATCTAATATTATTCTCATCTTTACGAAGCCATCGGCTTCACAACACAACGCTGAAGTAGTTGAACGTTGGAACTGCGTCTTTGTCGTGTCGCAACGAACGAGGTTTTCTCAGACCGATAGCATGGGTCATGAAAACCGACGCAAAGTATGAGGGAGGGGTGGATTAGAATTGGCGGGTTTGAGCTCCCCGCGTTGTAGGTACTTGACATACTAACGAGCGATAACAGCACGAGCGGGGATGGGCGACGAATCCAGGGCAGAGCCTGTACGGGCCCCTTCTATGCTCTCTCTAAAAGTGGATCGCCTTGCCGGCACATGCCTGCAAAGCAGCTTCGCGGAATGCCTC
>Ga0307510_10004620_pt1 | contig 16234 bp, 13 predicted proteins | sample 12_EM_MG_FD_207224 | JGI IMG/M metagenome (GOLD analysis project Ga0307510, IMG submission 207224) | Populus trichocarpa ectomycorrhiza microbial communities from riparian zone in the Pacific Northwest, United States - 12_EM | ecosystem: Host-associated > Plants > Roots > Unclassified | place...
CAGCGCGACCGATTGCACCCAGGGCTGCTCCCCGAGATGCGGGCTGAAGTAGCGACCGGTGCCGATGCCCTGCGCCGCCAAAGCGGCCGCGATCGCATCGCGGCGTGGCGCGAGGCGCGGCGGCAGCGCGACCGTCATGAACTGGCTGGCCCGGCGCCGGCCCGACACCGTCTGGAGATCGATGCCCGACAGCGTGTCGCGATAGGCCTGCTCCACGCCCGCGCGGTGGTCGCACCCGGCGTCGAACCCGCCGAGCTTCGCCCGCGCCATCACCGCAATGACCTCGGGCAGTTTGGCGTTGAGGCCGGGCAGCGTGGCGCTGCGCCCGCCCTCGAACCCGAAACACGCCATGGTGCGCAAGCGCTCGATCAGCGCGGTGTCGCCCGAATGGATCAGCCCGCCCTCGGCCACCGCGAAGGGCTTGGTCGCGTGCATCGAGAAGACGGTGGCGAAGGGTGCGCCGGCACCGAAACCCCGCCCCTGATCGTCGATCGTGCCGAGCGAGGCGGCGGCATCGACCACCACACCGACACCGTGGCGGCGCTTGAGCCAGGCATAGCGGTTGAGGTCGATCGCATTGCCGAAGGTCGCATAGGGCAGCAGCACGGCGAGCCGCTCGCCATAGCGCGCGATCAGCCGTTCCTCTTCGTGCGCCGCCATGCCCCAGTCGTCGGGATCGACGTCGCAGATCAGGGGGGTGAGGCCGCCCCAGTGCGCGGCCTGCGCGGTCGCGGCGAAGGTCAGCGCGGGCATCAGCACCAGCGCGCCCGGCTTCGGGTTGGTTCCGGCGGCGTCCTTCAGCGCGATCATCAGGCCAAGCGTGGCGTTGGCCACTGCAAGGCACGCGCCTTCGCCGCCGAACAGCTGCCCGGTCGCCTCGGCCTCGAAGGCGCGGACCTCGGGGCCATTGTTGGAAAACACACCCGACGCTTCGACCCGGCGCAGATCGTCGCCGAGCGCGCTCAGGCGCGGCGGGTTCGGGGCGATGAGAGGCAGGTGGCGCATCTTGCACCATCTACCTGCATCGCCCCTAAGAAGCGGTTACGCGAACTCCTCGGTCGACACGGTCGCCTGTGCCGCCGGAACATAGCGCGGGCCGGCGACCGCCTCGGGCGTGAACAGCGTATCGATCCGCGCGGCGACCTCGACCGGAATGACCCAGTCCCTGCGCGCAAAATTTTCTTCGAGATGCGGGATGGAGGCGGTGCCGGGGATCACCACGATATGGGGCGCGCGCGACAGCACCCAGGCCAGCGACAGCTGTGCCGGCGTCACGCCTTGTTCGGCGGCGATGGCATTGAAGGCGTCGATCAGCACGAGGTTGGCCGGCCAGTTCTCGGCGCTGAAGCGCGGCATCGAACGGCGCAGGTCCGCGTCGACCAGCGCGCCCGGGTCGCGCACGCCGTTCGCCAGCACGCCGCGCCCGACCGGCGAGAAGGCGACGAAGGTCGTGCCGAGTTCGGCACAGGCGTCGAGCACGGCGATTTCGGGGTTGCGTGTCCAGGGCGAATATTCGGTCTGCATCGCGGCGATCGGATGGACGGCGGCAGCGCGGCGCAGGGTCTCGGCCGACATCTCACTCAACCCGATGGCGCCGATCTTCCCCGCCTCGACCGCGCGGGCGAGCTCGCCGATCGACTCCTCGATCGGCACGGTGAAGTCGGGGCGGTGCAGGTAATAGAGATCGATATGGTCAGTCTTGAGGAGTTGCAGGCTGGTCTCCAGCGCGCCGCGGATCGTCTCGGGGCGGCAGTCGATGCGGCGCTTCTCGCCGTCGATGATGATGCCGGTCTTGGAGGCGAGGAAGAACTCCTTGCGGCGGCCCGTCAGCGCCTCGCCGATCAGCGTCTCGTTGTGCCCGACGCCGTAGATGCGCGCGGTGTCGAGATGGTCGTGGCCGAGGTCGAGCGCGCGGTGCAGCAGCTTCGCGCCATCCTCGTTGGAGGGTGGGGTGCCGTACGCCCAGCTGAGGGACATGCAACCGAGGCCGATCGCCTCGACATCGCGGCCGGCGAGTATGCGCTTCATGACGGGTTCCTTGCGGGGGTCGGATCGTGCTCCGCATAGCGCCGCGCAATCACCGCGCAAGCGATCAGCTGGATCTGGTGGAACAGCATCAGCGGTAACAGCACCACGCCGACCTGCGTCGCGGGGAACAGCACCCCGGCCATCGGCACGCCCGAGGCGAGGCTCTTCTTCGAGCCGCAGAACAGCAGCACGATGGCGTCGGCGCGCGGCCAGTGGAACAGCCGGCCGAGCGCCCAGGTCGCGGCGAGCACGATCGCCAGCAAGGCCGAGCACAGGACGAGGATCACCGTCAGGTCGAACCCCGACACGCGGTGCCACAGCCCCTCGACCACCGCCGCACCGAACGCGGTATAGACGACGAGCAGGATCGAGCCGCGATCGACGATGGTCAGCATCTTGCGGTGCCGCGCGACGAAGCCGCCGATCAGCGGGCGCAGCAGATGGCCGGCGACGAACGGTACGAGCAGCTGCATCACGATCTTCTCGACCGACGCCAGCCCGCCGCCATTGGCGCCGCCCATGTGCATCAACAAGGCGACCAGCGCGGGGGTCAGCACGATGCCGAGCAGGTTGGAGAAGGACGCGCTGCACACCGCCGCCGCGACATTGCCGCGCGCGATCGCGGTGAAGGCGATCGAGGATTGCACCGTCGATGGGAGCAGCGTCAGGAACAGCAGGCCCGCCGCGACCGGCGCGGCAACGAACGGCAGGTGGCTGAGCCCGAGGCCGAGCAGCGGGAACAGCACGAACGTCACCGCCAGCACCGAGAGGTGCAGCTTCCAGTTGCGCAGGCCGTCCCAGATCGCCTGACGCGACAGCTTGGCGCCGTGGAGGAAGAACAGCAGCACGATGCCGGTGATCGTCGCGACGTCGAACAGATGCACGAACGGTCCACGCGGCGGCAGCAGGGTGGCGAGCAGCACCGTCCCGAGCAGCATCAGGACGAACGGCTCGAAGATCGTCAGAAACGTCTTCAGCACACGGCCGGCCGGCGATGAGCGCAGTTGCCGGCCAGGTACGTCGCGGCAATGGCGCGGTCGTCGCCAAGGATCTGCAGCGCGAACAGGCGGTCGAACAGGCTCGCGCCCGTCGTGCGGCGGGCGAGCAGCGGGGTGGCCTTGTCGTCGAGCAGGATGAAGTCGGCTTCCTGCCCGGGTTGCAACCCGCCGATGCGGTCGCCGAGGCCGAGCGCCTTTGCCCCGCCGGCGGTGGCGAGATGCAGCGCGCGGAACGGGTCGAGGCTGGCGCCGCGGAGCTGGCAGACCTTGTACGCCTCGCCCATCGTCGCGAGCAGCGAGAAGCTGGTGCCCGCGCCGATATCGCTGCCCATGCCGATCTTCACGCCGTGACGGTCGGCGGCGGCGAGGTCGAACAGGCCCGAGCCGAGGAACAGGTTGCTGGTCGGGCAGAAGGCGATCGCGCTGCCCGCCGCGCCCATCCGGCCGAGCGCGCGGTCGCTCATATGGATGCAGTGCGCGAACACCGAGCGGTCGCCGACCAGGCCAAAGCGGTCATAGACGTCGAGATAGTCGGCCGCGTCGGGGAAGCGCGCGGCGACGGCGGCGCATTCGCCGCTATTCTCGGCAAGATGGGTGTGGAGCAGCGCTTGCGGGTGCGCGGCGAGCAAGGCGCCGGCATCGGCGAGCTGATCGTCGGACGAAGTCAGCACGAAGCGTGGGGTGACGGCGTAGCCCAGCCGCCCGCGCCCGCGCCAGCGCGCGATCAGCGCTTCGCTGTCGGCGCGGCCGCTGGCGACGGTGTCGCGCAAGGTGGCAGGGCCATCGTCCATCAGCACCTTGCCCGAGACGATGCGCATGTCGCGGGTCACCGCGGCGTCGAACAGCGCGTCGACCGATGCGGCGTGCACGGTGGCGAAGACCAGGGCGCTGGTCGTGCCGTTGCGCAGCAGTTCGTCGAGGAAGAAGGCCGCGACCGTGTCGGCATGGCCGCGATCGGCGAAGCGCGCTTCCTCGGCGAAGATGTGGCGTTCGAGCCAGTCGAGCAGCTGCAGGCCGTGTGCCGCGACACGGTCAGTCTGCGGGTAATGGACGTGCGTGTCGACGAAGCCGGGGACGATCAGGCCGTTCAGTTCTTCAATCGGCACATCGGCGAAGCGCGGGGCGAGATCGGCGTGCGCGCCGAACGCGACGACGACGCCGTCCTCGATGACGAGCAGGCCGTCCTCGTGGTGCAGCGGCGCGGCGCCGGTGATCGGGTCCTCAGGGACGCTGAGCAGTTCGGCGCGATAGGCGGTGAGGGTCATGATGCCGGCCCCAGTGCCAGCAACTGCGCCAGCGTCGCAACCGCAATCACTGCGGGCGCCTTGCCGGGAATGCCGGCTTGGCCGATCGGGCAGGTCAGGCGAGTGCTGTCCACGCCGTCGGCGGCGAGGCGCGAGAGGAAGCGCGCGCGCTTGGTCGATGAGCCGATCATGCCGACATACCCCGCCGGTGAACCCAGCGCGGCGGCGGCGAGGCGGTAGTCGAGCGCGTGGTCGTGGGTGAGGATCAGCACCCCCGTTTGGGCACTGGCCTGGCCGGCGCAGGCGACCAGCGCGTCTTCGTCGTCGATGGTCACGCCGGGGATGTCGGCCAGTTCGGCGCGGGTGTCGAACCAGGCGAGGTCGAAGGGCAGGCCCGGCAGCATGCGCGCGATGGCGCGGCCGACATGGCCGGCGCCGAACAGCGTGAGCGGGCGGCGCGCGCTGTCATCGGGCTCAACGAAGCTGAAGCCGGCAGCGGGGAGCGGGCCGCGGCTGGTGAGGGGATCGGCCCGGGCGGTCAGTTCGGCGCGCGGCCAGCGATGTTCGTCCTTGGTCGCGACGCGTTCGATGTGATCGTCGCGCAGCGTCGCGCGGACCACGGCGCCATCGGCGAGTGCGACGATCCACGCGGTGTCGGCGAGATGCTCGACCAGCAGGCGAACGCGGCCGCCGCAGCATTGGCCGAGCAGCGGGCCGAGCGGATAATCCTGCACGCGCCAGCTCCCCGGCGGAAGCGCGAGGATGGCGCGACCCTGTTCCGCCGCACGCCATTCGAGCGCGCCGCCGCCGATCGTGCCGGCCTGGGTCTCGGCGGTGACGAGCATCCGCGTGCCCGGGCCGCGCGGGGCGGAGCCTTCGGTGGCGAGCACGGTGACGAGCGCGGCGGGGCCGGCTGTCTTGATGGCGTGGGTGGACCAGTCGGTCATCGCGGCGACTCGCGAGCGTCCAACAAAAGGCGCGCGATTTTCCCTGCGGTGTCGCCGCCGGCAGGGAATTTGGCAGGGAATTTCGACAAATTCCAATGTCCAACAGGGAGGGCGTGAGGTGACGACATTCGGGCAGTTATGCGGGGCTTTGCGCGAAAGTGAATCAGGGAGTCCTGGGATCGGGGCCATCGTTCTGTCCTCACCCTTTCGCGGCTTTGCCGCTCTTTCTCTCTCCCAATGGGAGAGGGCAGGGGCCCACCGCCTTGGCGGCGGGAAGGGTGAGGGCAGGGCGGCATTATCTTGCGCGAAGGTTGGTGATCGCCGCCAGCACCCGCTCCGGTGTCGCCGGCGCATCGAGGTCGGGCAGCCCCTTGCCGGGCGCCGCCGCCGCGACCGCATGCGTCAGCGCGGAGAAGACCGAAATCGCCAGCATCAGCGGCGGTTCGCCGACCGCCTTGGAGCGGTGGATGGTCGGGGCGGCGTTGCGGCCCTTCGCCCACAGCCGGATATCCATGCGGCGCGGGCGATCATTGGCGGTAGGGATCTTGTAGGTGGAGGGCGCGTGGGTGAGCAGGCGCCCGCGATCGTCATAGACCAGCTCTTCCGCGGTCAGCCAGCCCATGCCCTGGATGAAGCCGCCCTCGATCTGGCCGAGATCGATCGCCGGATTGAGCGAGCGGCCGACATCGTGGAGGATGTCGACCGCGACGACGCGGTGCTCGCCGGTCAGCGTGTCGATCACCACCTCGCTGAGCGCGGCACCATAGGCGAAGTACAGGAATGGCCGGCCGCTGTGGGTGGCGCGGTCGTAATGGATGTCGGGGGTCGCATAGAAGCCGGTCGACGACAGCGCGATGCGCCCCATATGCGCCATGCGCGTCAGGATGTGGAACGGCGTGACCTCGCCGCCCGCGGCGACGCCGTCGCGGGTGAAGCGCACCTCATCCTCGCCGCAGCCGAACTTGGCGGCGGCGAAGGCGGCGAGGCGGGCGCGGATCGTCTCGGCGGCGTTGAACGCGGCCATGCCGTTCATGTCGGCACCCGACGAGGCGGCGGTGGCCGAGGTGTTGGGCACCTTGTCAGTGCGCGTCGCCGTGACCTTCACGCGGTCGAGTGGCACGGCGAAGACGTCGGCGACGACCTGCGCGACCTTGACCATCAGGCCCTGGCCCATCTCGGTGCCGCCATGGTTCACCTGGATCGAGCCATCGGCATAGACCAGCACCAAGGCGCCGGCCTGGTTGAGATGCGTGGTGGTGAAGCTGATGCCGAACTTGACCGGTGTGAGTGCGAGGCCTTTCTTCAGGATCGTGTTGCGCGCGTTGAAGTCGGCGACGGCGGCGACGCGCTGGTCGTAGCCGGCCTGTTCGGCCAGCTCGTCGATCAGGTCGGGCGCGACATTGTCGGTGACCTGCATGTGATAGGGCGTGAGGTCGCGACCCGGGCCGTAGAGATTGGCGCGGCGCACGGCGAGCGGATCGCGTGCCGTGGCGGCGGCGACGGCGTCAAGCACGCGCTCGATCGCCAGCATGCCCTGCGGCCCGCCGAAGCCGCGGAACGCTGTATTGGAGACGGTATGGGTCAGCAGCCGATGGCTGACGATCTCGACCGCGGGCAGGAAATAGGCGTTATCGGCGTGGAACATCGCGCGGTCGTTGATCGCCGGCGACAGGTCGGCGGTGGCGCCGCAGCGCGAGGCGAGGTCGAGCTTGAGCGCGAGGATGTTGCCCTGATCGTCGAAGCCGACATCATAGGCGGCGGTGAAATCGTGGCGCTTGCCGGTCATCGCCATGTCGTCGTCGCGGTCGAGCCGCATCTTGGCGGGGCGGCCGGTCAGCGCGGCGACCAAAGCGCAGGCGGCGGCGGGGGCCGCCGCCTGGGTTTCCTTGCCGCCGAACGCGCCACCCATGCGGCGGACCTCGAGCACGATATCGGCATGCGAACGGCCGAGCAGCAGCGAGACGAGGTGCTGCACCTCGCTCGGATGCTGGGTCGAGGAGACAATGTGGATCGCATTGCCCTCGCCGGGGGTGGCGATGGCGACCTGGCCTTCGAGGTAGAAATGCTCCTGTCCGCCGATCTCGACCCTGCCCGACAGGCGGCGCGGTGCGGCGGCGAGCGCGGCGCTGGCGTCGCTGCGCGCCATGACCTGGCTGTCCTCGATCAGCGAGCCGGCGGCCGTTGCGGCGGCAATGGTGGTGAGCGCATCACGCGGGGTGGCGCGGATGCCAGCCTTGCGCGCGGCGCGGCGGGCGGCGTTGGCGCTGTCGGCGGCGACGAGGAACAGCGGCTGGCCGGGGAACAGGATGGTGTCATGCGCGAGCAGCGGTTCGTCGTGGCGGACCGGGCCGACATTGTTCTCGCCCGGGATGTCGGCGGCGGTGAACACTGCGACCACGCCCGGCGCGCTGCGGACCGCGTCCAGATCGAGCCCATCGAGGCTGGCATGGCCGTCGGGCGCGAGGCCGAAGGCCAGGTGGAGCAGGCCGGGCGGTTCGGGCAGGTCGTCGACATAACGCGCGAGGCCGGCGACATGCGCCTCGGCGCTGTCGTGCGGATAGGGCGCGGCGACCGCGTTGGTGGGGATATCGGCCTCAGCCATCGACATGTTCCAGCACGCTGACCGGGGCGCCCGATTGCTCGGCCCACAGGCGGCGGAGCAGATTGGCGGCGACGGTCAGGCGATAGGCGGCCGAGCCGCGCAGATCGTCGAGCGGGGCATAGTCGCTGGCGATCGCGGTGGCGGCGGCTTCGAACGTCGCTTCGGACAGGGACGCGCCGGTCAGTGCGGCTTCGCACGCGGTGGCGCGTTTCGGCGTGGCGGCCATGCCGCCGAATGCGACGCGCGCTCTGGTGATGGTGCCATCGGTAACGTCGAGCGCGATCGCGCCGCACACGGCGGAGATATCGCTGTCGAAACGCTTCGACAGCTTGACGATGCGGATCAGCGCCCCGGACGCGGGGCGGGGAACGAAGATGCTTTCGACGAACTCGCCCGGCGTGCGGTCCTGCTTGCCATAGGAGATGAAGAAGTCTTCGAGCGCGATGGTGCGGCGGGCGTCGCCGCGCCGCAGCGTCAGCGTCGCGCCGAGCGCGATCAACGCGGGCGGCATGTCACCAATCGGCGAGCCATTGGCGATGTTGCCGCCGATCGTCCCGGTGTTGCGCACCTGTACGCCGGCGATGCGGCGGACCAGCTCGCCAAGGTCGGGATGGAGGCGGGTCAGCGCCTCGCGAGCATCCGAATAACGCGCGCCGGCACCGATCGTCAGGCCGGCTTCGTCTTCGGTGACATGGCGCAGATCGGCCACGTCGCCGAGGAAGATGACGGTGCCGAGTTCGCGGTGCTGCTTGGTCACCCACAGCCCGACATCGGTCGCGCCGGCAACGATGCGGGCGTCGGGGTGGGCGACGAGCAGGGCGGCGAGTTCGTCGCTGGTGCGCGGGGCGAACCAGCCTTCGCCCTCGCCGCGCGGCAGGGCCCGCAGGCGGGCGGCGAGCGCGCTGTCGTCACGCGGCGCGGGCGGCACGGCTTCGCCCGCGTCGAGGATCGGGCCATAGCCGGTGCAGCGGCAGAGATTGCCGGCGATGACATCGCCGACCGCGACGCCTTCGGTGCCGGCGGCAGTCATGCTGCGGCCGACCAGCGACATGACGAAACCGGGGGTGCAGAAGCCGCATTGCGATCCGTGGCGTGCGACCATCTCGTGCTGGACGGGGTGGGTGCCGCCAAGGCTTTCGACTGTCATCAGCGCCTTGCCGTCGAGCATCGGCACGAACAGGATACAGGCATTGACCGCGCGCCAGGCGATGGTGTCGCCCGCTGGTTCGCCGAGCAGCACGGTGCACGCGCCACAATCGCCCTCGGCGCAGCCTTCCTTGGTGCCGGTGCGGCGCAGGCGGTAGCGTAGCAGGTCGAGCACGCTGTCGGTGGCGGCGGCGTCGGTTTCGATAATCTCGTTGTCGAGGAGGAAGCGGACGGTCATGTCGTCGCGCCCCAGATTGGATTCACGCGAAGGCGCGAAGGCGCGAAGAAGGGGCGCGCGACACGAACACTCTTCGTCACCCCGGCCTTGTGCCGGGGTCCAACGTGCGGCGAAAGAAGCGGCTGGTGCGTGTGCGGAACCTTGGACCCCGGGACAAGCCCGGGGTGACGGAGGGGGAGGGCGGGGCGGGTCACCGCGACGCTCCTCCGGCGATCCAGGCGCCGAGTTTCTCGCGGTCCGCTTTCGTCATATGCGTGGTGTTGCCCAGTGGCATCGCCTCGGTATCGACCGCCATCGCCTTGACGCGCGGCGCGACCTGCGTGGCATGATCATAGCTGTCGAGCATCACGCCGAGCGGGGGGCTGGTGACGGCAGCGTTGGTCGGCCGCGCGCTGTGGCAGCCGGTGCAGTGCGTCGCGAGGATCGGCTGGATGTCGGCATAATGCGGCGTCGGTCCCGACGCCGCACCCGCCGTGCCCTTCTCCACCGTCACATAGGTCACGCTGACCAGCGCCATCACCACCGCCACGACCATAGCCCCGCCGGTGTTCTGCTCGCGGTTGCGCAGGTTGAACACATGTCGCACCGCCACCCCGGTCAGCCCGAGCAGCGCCAGCACCAGCCACGGTCGCTCGGCACCATAGGTCATCGGGTAATGGTGGCTGATCATGATGAACAGCACCGGCAGCGTCATGTAATTATTGTGCAGCGAGCGCTGCTTGGCCGCCCCGCCCAACGCCGGGTCGGGCGTGCGACCGGCGATCAGGTCGGCGACGACCTTGCGCTGGTTGGGGATGATGACGAAGAACACATTGCCGACCATCACCGAACCGATGATCGCGCCGATATGCATGTACGCGCCGCGGCTGTTGAACAGGCTGTCGAGCACGACCTCCGCCATCAGCAGATAGACGAACCACACGATGCCGAGCAGCAGGTTGTTCGAGCCGAGGGTGGAACGGCACAACAGGTCGTAGACCAGCCAGCTCAGCGCGATCGACGCAAGGCCGATGCCGATCGAGGCGGGCACGCTGAGCGCCGCCTTGGCCGGGTCGATCAGGAAGTTCGACGCGCCGACATAATAGACCAGGACGAGCAGCGAGAAGCCGCTGATCCAGGTGAAATAGGCCTCCCATTTGAACCAGTGCAGCGTGCTCGGCATCTGGGGCGGCGCGACCTGGTATTTCTGGTTATGGTAGAAACCGCCGCCATGCACCGACCACACTTCGCCCGAGGCCTGCCCTTGCGCGGGCGGCTTCAAATGCATGTCGAGCCAGACGAAATAGAAGGACGATCCGATCCAGGCGATGCCGGTGGTCAGATGCAGCCAGCGGATCGCGAGGTTGAGCCATTCGGCGATGTCGACATGCATCGCTCAACTCCCCCGATAGGTGGAATAAGCGAAAGGCGAGACCAGCAGCGGCACATGATAATGCCCGCCGCCTTCGGCTATGCCGAAATCGACCGTCACCTCGTCAAGAAAGGGCGGGTCGGGCAGGTCGACGCCCTGCGCGCGGAAATAGGCGGCGACGGCGAAGCGCAGCGCATAGTGGCCGGCAGGGAGCTCGCCGGGGATCAGGCCGGGGCAGCGGCCATCGGTGTTGGTCGTGCCGCGCGCGACCTCGCCATGCGGGCCGGTGAGGGTCAGCGTCATGCCGGCGGCGGGGCGGCCGTGCATCGTGTCGAGAACATGGGTGGAGAGGCTGTTCATGCCTTCCGCCCGACCAGGCGCAGCCGGCTGACGCCGCCATCGGGGATGATGTTGAGGCGCACGAAACGCACCGGGCCGAGTTCGACGAGGCCGTCGCGAAACTGGTGGATATGATCGGCCTGCAATTTGGTCTCGGGCAGCAGCACCGGCCAATGCTCGGCCTGGACGGCGATTTCGGCTGGCGTGCCGTGCGCCTCTGGTGCGACCTGGATGAAACAGCGGTCGGGGTAATTGCCTTTGAAGTGCGCGGTGTCGACGATGATCTCGTCGACCAGCCCGGCCGTGCCCAGTTCGAGGATCGCCCAGTCATGGCCGGGCTCGCGGCGGCGGCGGGTTTCCCAGCCATCGCCCATATCGACGCCGCGCCCTGGTGCGGTGAGGTTCTCGACGCGGCCGAAATGCTCGTCATTGGCGATGATGCCGCGGCCGCCATTCTCCATCGCCAGCAGGTCGAGCCGCGCCTCGGCATCGACCGCCGACCAGTCCTTGTCGACCCGGCCCCACACGCGCAACCGCGCCACGCCGCCATCGGGGAAGATATGCAGGCGGACATGCGTGACCGGGGCATCATGGTCGACGGCGACATAAGCGCGGTCGTTGCCGTTCAGCGCAAGGCGCGGTGTGACTTTGGTCCAGCCGGCATCGTCAGCGGGGATCGCGTCGGCGCTGCGGCACACTTCGATCTCCGCGCCGGGTGGATAGTTGCCGGTGAAATGGCTGGTGTCTATCTCGAAGCCGGCAACGATGCCCTGCGCGCCCAATCGTACCACGCACCAGTCATGGCCGGGCACGCGTTTGCGGCGGCTTTCCCAGCCGTCCATCCACTTGCCGTTGTCGTCATATTTGCCGGGGATGAACACGGGTTCGGCCGGCGAAATAAGCCGCGCCTTGTCGGCGAAGAAATCGTCGGTGGCATAGACCACCTCCGCGCCGAGCCGGGGCTGGGCGAGGTCGACATATTGGCGGCGCAGGTCGTCGAACATCATGATTCCCGGTCGAACAGAGCGGCGAGGCGAAACCCCGCAATACGGTGGATTTGCGTCATGGCGGTGGCGAACTCAGCCTCGGCGTCATTGTCGAGCCGCGCGGCAAAGGCGGCGAGGATATCGCCGCGCGACAGGCCCTTCACCGCGACGATGAAGGGGTGGCCGAAACGCCCGAGATAGGCGGCGTTGAGTCGCTGGAAGTCGGCCAGCTCTTGCGGCGAACATTGGTCGAGCCCGGCACCACGCTGCTCCTGCACCGACGCTTCCGCCATGCGGCCAGCGACGGCCAGTTGGGGGTGAGCGCGGATAAGCGCGAGGCGCTGTTCGCGCGACGCGGCATCGACGACGTCGCGCATCGCCTCGGCCAAGGCCTGCGGGTCATCGAGGTTGCCGCGCGCGACCGCTGGCCACACCCCTTCGGCGACCCAGGGCGACGCCTCATAGACCGGGCCGAACGTGGCGATGAACGCATCATGGGGGAGGGCGCTAGGCTGCATAAGGATGCTCGCTACGCCAGTGCCGCGCGATATCGATGCGGCGGCAGAACCAGACATCCTGCTGGCTTTGCGCGTAACGCAGGAACTGTTCCAGCCCGGCCATCTTGCCCGGTCGCCCGGCGAGCCGGCAGTGCAGGCCGATCGACATCATCTTCGGACGATCGGCGCCTTCGGCATAAAGGACGTCGAAGGTGTCGCGCAGATAGGCGAAGAATTCCTCGCCGGTCTGCAGGCCGGCGCCGCCGAAACGCATGTCGTTGGTTTCGAGCGAATAGGGCACGATAAGATGCGGCTTGCCCGCCGCCTGCGTCCAGAAGGGCAGGTCGTCGGAATAATCGTCGGCGTCGTAGAGGAAGCCGCCTTCCTCCGCGACGAGGCGGCGGGTGTTGGGGCTGGTGCGGCCGGTATACCAGCCGAGCGGGCGTTCGCCGGTAAGCTGTTTGTGGACCTCGATGGCGCGCGCCATGTCGGCGCGCTCCTCTTCCTCCGAGGCCCATTGATAATTGATCCAGCGCCAGCCATGCGAGGCGATCTCATGGCCGGCTTCAAGGAACGCCTCGACCACGGCCGGGTTGCGCTGCATCGCCAGCGCCACGCCGAACACGGTCAGCGGCAGATCATAGCGCGCGAACAGCCGCAGCAGCCGCCACACGCCGGCGCGCGAACCATATTCGTAGATTTGCTCCATGCTCATATGGCGCGCGGCGATGGCGGGCGGACTGGCCATGTCGGACAGGAAGGTCTCGCACTCCGCATCGCCGTCGAGCACATTGCGCTCGGCGCCTTCCTCGTAGTTCAGCACGCACTGGATCGCGATGCGCGCGCCGCCGGGCCATGCGGCATGCGGTGGGGTGCGGCCATAGCCGATGAGATCGCGCGGGTAGCTTTCCTGATTCAATTCTTGCAGCCTATCCAATCCACCTAGATGAAACGGTGAACTCCGGTGCACAAGCCAAAATGCTGCATCGCGGGAAATCGGCGGAAGGAAGAATATGCGCGAAATCACAGCCGAACCGCTGACCGCCGAGGCCTTTGCGCCGTTCGGCCGCGTGATCGAAGCCAGCGACAAGGCGGTGAAGATAGAGATCAATCAGCGCCATGCCGTGCGCTACGACCGGCTCGCCGATATCGATGCGGCCGATGGCGACGGGGTCGGCGCGATCAGCCTGTTCCACGCGCGGCCGCTGGCCGAGCGGGTGCTGAAGGGGTTCGAGCGTCACCCCTTGGGCAGCCAGAGCTTTGTGCCGCTGGGCGCACGGCCCTATCTCGTCGCGGTGGCGCCGGCGGGGGAATTCGATCTGGCCGCGCTCCGCGTGTTTCGCGCCGGCGGTGGGCAGGGTGTGCATTATGCCAAAGGGGTGTGGCACCATTTCCTGCTGGTGCTGGAGGAGAGCGAGTTTCTGGTCATCGATCGTGTCGGACCGGGCGACAATTGCGATGAGGTGGCGCTGGCGGAAGAAGATTTCATTCGGGTGCGATAGCGCTGAATTTCTTCGTCACCCCGGACTTGTTCCGGGGTCCAAGGTTCCGCAAACGTACCAGCCGCTTCTATCGCGGCACGTTGGACCCCGGAACAAGTCCGGGGTGACGGATAGAGTGGGTCGCGAGCAGGCCTAGCCCGCCGACAACCACGCAAACCGCACCACGAACAACGCCGCCAGCACCAGCAACAACACATCCCCACGCCCGACCTTGCCGCGCAGCAACTTCAACAGCGCATGCGCCGTAATCCCGAACGCCAGCCCGTTGGCGATCGAGAAGGTCAGCGGGATCATCACCACGGTGAGGAAGGCGGGGATGGCGATGTCAGGCTCGTCCCAGGCGATCTCGGCCAGCGGCGCCATCATCAGCGCGCCGACCAGGATCAGCGCCGGGGCAGTGGCGGCGATCGGCACGAGCTGGGCATAGGGCGCGACAAACATCGCGGCGAGGAACAACACACCCGTCACGATCGCGGTCACGCCGGTGCGGCCGCCGGCCTGCACGCCGGCCGCGCTCTCGACATAGGAGGTGACGGTGCTGGTCCCTGCGAGCGCGCCGATCATCGTCGCGATCGAGTCGGTGATCAGCATGCGCTTCAATTTCGGGATGCTGCCGTCGGGGGCGATCAGGCCGGCGCGCCTGGTCACCGCGACCAGCGTGCCGAGATTGTCGAACAGGTCGACGAACAGGAACACGAACAGGATCTCGAGCACGCCGAGACCGTGCTTGCCTGCGCCGCCGAATACGCCCGACAGGTCGAGCGCGAAGGCGGTCTCACCCAAGGCGGCGAAGGAATAGGGCGCGGGATTGAACGTGATCGCGCCGGTCAGCCCGGCGAGGATGGTCGTCGTGACGATGCCGATCAGCATCGCGCCGCGCACCTTCCACACGTTGAGTGCGGCGATGAGGACCAGTCCGAACAAGGCGAGCAGCGTGCCGGGCGCGTGGAGATCGCCCAGGGCAACGCTGGTCGCGGGGTTGCTGACCACAAGGCCGGCGTTCTTCAGGCCGATAAAGCCGATGAACAGGCCGATGCCCCCGGCGACCGCGGCGAACAAATGCGGCGGGATCGCGGCGACGATCATCTGGCGCACGCCGGCCAGCGTCAGCGCGAGAAAGGCGACGCCCGAGACCAGCACGCAGCCGAGCGCGGTCTGCCACGGCACGCCCATCGCACCGACCACGGTGAAGGCGAAATAGGCGTTGAGGCCCATGCCGGGCGCCAGCGCGAGCGGAACATTGGCGTTCAGCCCCATCAGGATGCTGGCCACACCGGCGGCGAAACAGGTCGCGGCGGCGACCGCGGCGACGGGCATGCCGGCCTGGCCGAGGATCGCGGGGTTGACCAGGATGATATAGGCCATGGTCAGGAAGGTGGTGGCGCCGGCCAGCATCTCGGTGCGCAGGTTGGTGCCGCGCGCGGCGAAATCGAAGCGCCGGGCGATGGCGCCTTCGTTGGTGGTGGCATCGGTTGCCGGCATCATCGTTCCCCCGTCCCGAGGGCAGCATAACGCGGTGCCCGACAGAGGAAAGGCCTGCTCAACCTACTTGCTTCCCCGGCGCAGGCCGGGGCCCAGTTGGGAAGGCGGTTGTAACGAAACGCAGCGCCCAATCACGAGTGTCCCCCAACTGGGCCCCGGCCTCCGCCGGGGAAGCAGAAGAGGGGAGGCGCCTGAATCCGCTTACTTCTTCCCGGCCTTGCGCCCGGCCGCACGCTCACCGCAGATGTGGATGAAGCCGGCCGCCATGAAGCTTGCCATGCGCTCCTTGATCGCAGGGAAATCGTCGGAACGGCACAACCCGCCGGACAGCCGGTCGATGCGGCCGGTGCGCGCGACGGTGAGCATGAAGGCACCGGTGACGAAATGATAACCCCAGAAAATGTCTTCCTCGCGGCAATCGGGCAGTGCCTGTTTGAGCAGGCCGATCAGACGCAGCACGACGGGGTCGAAATGGTCGTCCATCACCGCGGCGCCCCATTCGGGCGTGTTGCTGATCTGCGCGCCGAGCGCGGCATAATTGCGCCAGCCCTCGTCGGCGCCGCTGTAGAGATCGAGGTCGGTGTCGAGCGCAGCGCGCAACGCGCCCTCGACCGTCGGCTTGCCGGCGCATTCCGCCTCGTAACGGGCCAGCGCCTCCATGCGGCGGTTGACGGTGATCGGCGCGCGGCGGTCGATCACCGCGTCGAACAGCGCCTTCTTGTCGGCGAAGTAATAATGCAGCAGCGAGGTGTGGACGCCGACGCGCTGCGCCACGTCCTTCAGGGTGACGCCATACAGGCCGTGCTTTGAAAAAAGATATTCGGCGGCGTCGAGGATCTGCTCGAGGCTCTCCGCGCGCTGCTCGGCCTTGGTG
>Ga0307510_10004621_pt1 | contig 16234 bp, 16 predicted proteins | sample 12_EM_MG_FD_207224 | JGI IMG/M metagenome (GOLD analysis project Ga0307510, IMG submission 207224) | Populus trichocarpa ectomycorrhiza microbial communities from riparian zone in the Pacific Northwest, United States - 12_EM | ecosystem: Host-associated > Plants > Roots > Unclassified | place...
CAAGTTATATTCACATAGATAATTATACTTACCATGTATTAAAGGTATCATAACTCTTCCTTCTTCTCAAAAAAATTTCCCCTATTATAATCTAAACAAGAGGCAAAATAAGTTTAGAAAAAATACAATCTTTTGTTTAAGAAAATTGCAATTCTGAGTGCTTTGAATAGGACAATTAGTAGTTTCATAATCATTTTTCCTATAACAACAGCATTGATTTCAATATTTAGTTTATATTTCCAGCTTCTCTGTACACTATGAACATAATTATAATAACAGAATACATAATATATCACATTGTTTTCATGACATTTTTCACAATAACAACTAGAAAGTATACACATTATCATCCCACATAGTGTTGAAAACATTCCAGTTATTCAAAAGCTATTTATCCATCTTGATCAGTTATTTAGTTCATGATATTCTCCAAATTATTTCCTCATACCATTCAAGATTCACTCATAATTACTGAAATTGTCTTGGCAGGTTTTCAGAGTCAAGCAGTGTCGGCACTTAAGTTTCTTGCTGAGTCTTCACTTTGTTTTTCCTGATTGTATGAATAGGGCACTTTTGTATATCTTTCAGTTACTACTAACCTCGCTTGCGAGAATGAAGAACAAGAATACCTACCAATCTGCCTTTACTTATTTTTCTCTCCTCAAGTGGCATGTACTTGACCAACTTCATATATTAAGTAGCATTTTTGTAACAAGTTGTATGATTGTACCTAGCATCCCACTTTCAAATTGATGAAACACGATAATTTAGAGATAGAAAATGACAGTGGGCGTCGTACATGTATCATACTGTAGTAAGTAATTTAAACCTCCGCTCTTAAGGTAGCGCAGACACGGTGTCATCAGTACGGTAGATTATCAATTCACGCATCTGAGGCCTCGTTGGGGATTATGGTTACGAGTATGACGAGCCCAGCTAACGAGGGTTTTCAAAATAGCACTTACAAAATCATTTGCAGCTCTTAGGTCAATTACGTCTTTATCACAACTTCCACTATATTATTGCGAGAGAGGGCTGTGATAAGGAATGCTTGTTTTACTTTTTCCCGAGACACAAGCGCATGGCATCTCACTCGAATATCACCAAGTATCGCACTAACTAATTCGAGTATAGCACACTGTGTCCCAATCTACCTCCCCTCCCCTCCTCTATTCACTCCTTATGCCCATATTCCCCCCACCTCGTATTCCCACCGATGCCCTAGAGTATTAAAAAGGCAAGACGAAGGCAGCTGTGCAGGAAATCGAGTTCTCGTGATCAGTTGCCTTTCACTAACTCGCATAATGCTCGAGCAATCAATAGTGTAGAAAAATGCGCACACACGGAGGTGCCGATAGAATAGCTATGCCATTCCTAACACATGAGCTCTCCGCCATCCAGAAGTCAGCAGATGGCAGGAAATCTTCAGAGATAGAGAACACAAGGGGGTGCGACGCGCACCTGCATGCCAGCCTTGGGCTTCTCCAAGTAACCTCAGATGCCACCAGGGCCTATATCGCATATCTTTGGGGATTGGAACCCTCTAGACCATGGAGACGCACCACTTGCCCTAGAATGGATTATTCATCCGGCCCCCCGGTTTATCGCTTGGCACTTGCATGCCTATCGACCGCGCCAGCATCAGGTAGGCTCCGCGCATATTCAACTCGTTATGCGGGTATTCTGTCCATAGGTTTTATCGTTCGTCGAAAAGACCGCAAACTAGCCGGCTCCATTCAGAAAGACCGATACCTGCAGCCCTAGCATCACCGTCCTTCTTTGAGGGGTTTAAAACTAACCTGTTTTATAATAACCAACACCCCCCGCATAATTCAATCTGGTTACCGATAACATGTTCTCCCGCCGAGTCCGTAATCCACCATGCCGTCGTGTGACGGCTACAGCCGGCTACTGCTCAAGCGGCCCGAAACATAATTCCCCAATCACGAAACATCACCTGGCTGTTTGTTCCAGTCCCGACCTCGGCCAGAAGCCGAAGGAACACATTTTTTGCGACAGGGCTGAGAGCGGTGAGAACAGTTCCAGTGTCCCCCAATCGCGAAATTAAACCGTGTCTGTTCACACAAGCAGGGATTTAATCTTTTTCCACGCTCCGTCTCAGAAGCACAGCCCTTAGGCACAAAAGCTGCTGTCACCCAAAAGCGCTGCGCTGCTGCGGGTGACAAATCGTCAAGCTTCCCAACCCCCTGTCGGCGCACAGTTCCGGTGGACTCTAATCGTGAGGAGCTCCCCTCAAGCTCCCCCCCCAGCAATACAACCTTGGGTGAGGTAAACATGTCCGATAGAGTTTCAGCCCACTGCAAGGAAATAAAGATGTTGAACCCTGATCCATAGGTGCTACGCCCCTACCGATAGTTTCAATCGGTGGAGCGCGCTATCGGTACCATTCGTTTGGTCCTCAAAACTTGGCGAAAGTGAACGCCAAGGCATGCAAAACACTGGGTAGGTATCGAACGGTATCGTATTTAGGTTACCCATTTAGTTAATTTATCCATCGAACCCCACCAAAGATATTCAATGCGACGCGGGGTGGTGAACTTCTGTGACACGTGCTTGGTGTTTGAAGGCAGCCGGTGAGACCGTGTTTACCAATATAAAAAAACACCGAGGGTACAGTGCAGTGTGGCGAACCAGGACCCGTCTCATACAATGCATTGCATATAAGTAGATAGAGTCTGATCAGTCACCTTGAGGACCATTCGCCGGTCATGCAGCAATACCCTACTCTCATGAAAGCCCCGCCCGGCCACAATAGAGGTCCCGGGAGTCCCGATTTGGGCAAGAAATCCAAGAAAAAGAGAGCCCAACCAAAGTCTCCTAAGCCGTAGATAAACAAGAGGAAGTGTTATTTCGCCAGCCTTGTGTCACATTCAATATGATACCAAATCCGAGTGATAATGTGATCATGATCGCGTGATAATCGATGATCTAGAGTCCTTGGATTAGCATCAGGTATGCAACACTCCCCCATCACCGTCGTTAGGCTTCGCTACCGGGCTCGCTTAAACCCACCTCAAAAACACCGGCTGATGTCGTCACCATCACCATAACCATCACAATCGAACAAATCTGAAGAAAAAAAACCGAAGCCCAACATATTGAACCTACATACAAAAACGATCGCTCCGCTCCGCCCGGGCCAGGCACGGGGAACAGTTGGCCAGCAAACAACGGCTTTTTTTCCGGTGAAGAGAAAAAAGAGCAAAATATAGGGAAGAGAAAGCAAAAACACCTCATGACATCCTTTTTTTCATTTCCAAACATCAAAACCATCGCATTTACCGTGACCACCAAAGTGATGTGAAACCCCCGTAACCCCGTCGCAAAACAAGTAAAGCACAAGCGATTATCCGGACAAGCAAAGAATGAGAAACAAAAAACGAATCCATTCGCCGAAAAGGGAAAAATAATTCAAATTAACCAAACGGGAGACAAAGAAGCATACAAAAATACAGTTTTTTTAGTTGTTACAAGCCCCGGCTTTTTGGTTAGTGAAAAACAAAAATTATGAGCTAAATGGACCTACTGCCCATTGGCCTGGTATTCCTCCCACTGGACTACCAGCCCAAGCTTCGAACCCTGGCGGGATATTTGGGTTCCCTTGCATTTGAGCCTGAGCCTGAGCCTGGGCTTGGGCTTGTTGCATATTGAGGAACCACTGCGGGGCTGGCATCTGTCCCACGCTTCCATGGCTTCCGGGAGTACTAGGCTGTTGCGCATATCCATTGGCTACCGCGTTCATCCAAGAGGCGTTGATCTGGTTTTGGTATGCGGTTTGGTCTGTGATCGTGGACCCAGGACGCTGTGGGGGCATCATTGGCCCAGGAATGGGGCCTGGGGCCTGTTGTAATCCACTCTCCGCATCGAGCTTCCACAATAGCGGGGAGACGGAATCGGTAGAATAGCTTCGGCGAGGTCCCTCGCCGGAAAGATTCCATAAGTGCGGGCCAAATTGAGGGTTGAAGTGTGGGTGCACTGCGAGTGGAGGTCGTATCGGCCAATTGCTCCCGTTCTCCGATGCGACCCTTGGTTCGTTATTTCCAAGGAGGAACGCAGGTGACCTTCCTGGAGCACCAGCTGCAAAAGCGGAAACTGAATGTGGAGGGTTTGGGGCATATACTGGACCCATAGGATTGATGTAAGGCGGGGGGCCGCTCGATCGATAGCCGGCTGCGAAGAGCTCTTTCGCATTCCTCATATGCTGGTGGAAAGCCATATCGGCTTGGTGGGCACCTGGATAATTTCGCATATGGGTGGGACCCAAAGGTCCCATACAACGCACCCCACCGTAGCGAACAGGCCCGTTACCGCCGCTGCTACTGCCGATATTCTGCGGGTATGTCTGTGGCGGAAGGATAAAATCAGCGCTTCTATCGGTGGTGGTCATCGACGAACGGCTTGGTGGCGGTATTTGTGGTGAAACAGAACGGCTTCGGAAGCCTTCCGACTCAAGGTCATGTCTCCATGTAAATGCGCCAGGGCCTTCCCCATGGCCGCATCGATTACCACGTCGACCACCCCACTTCCCAGTGGCGCTTCCTTCGGACCCTGATTCCCATGGTTCGCCTAAACCCCCTCCCTGCACACGGCTGGGTCCAGGATAGCCATAGGAGCCACCGACGCCTCTATACTTGGGCCCCTTCGTAGAAGTACTTGGGTTGGGTGCCCTGGGCATCGGCGTAGAACGTTCGCCGCGAGTAGCTTTGAAATTGTCAGTATTGAGTCTAAGAGAAGGCCCACCACGCCGGGGGGCGGGGCTTCCTCCAAGAAGAGGAGTCACGGAAACTGCGCTTCTAGAAGCACTCATAACGGGAGTATTGCATTGGCTAGGCTTAGTTTTCGAGAAAGTATTTTCGAGATCTGCTTCTCTTGGCTGGTTATCGTCAATATCCGAGTCATCGTCGATCCTTGTGCTCTGATACGAGCTCTCCATCTCAGCAAGAAGATAAGCTGGAAGTGTCGGAGACTTTCGTGTAGACGGCTCAGGGGCCGGAGGAGGGGCTGGAGAAGCAGCAGCCTTTTCGCTGAAAGGGAAGAAGGGCTTGTGCCTCTTTCTCTCCATTATTGGTTCTTCCTGTTCAGCGTCTGGCTGGTCTGAATCGCTAACGATATGCTCATCCTCGGTATCCTCCTCATTTAACCTCCCCAAACCCGGCGCATTGGCTCTTTCGAAGCCCTGTGTCCCGACTTTAGGAGCTTGGCTATCGTACTGCGGTGGCGTGATTACCGTTCCATCGGGAGTCAACATCCATCTCCAAGGGTTAGGTCCCCTAGTTCCGTTTGTTTGCTCGTCCCGATCCTGTAACGATTCTATGGGTCCAAACTGTGAGTGAGAGTTATGAGAAATGATGAAGGAAAAAACAAACCATCTGACGACACTGTACTTCTCTCTTTGCCCTTCTTCCTCTCTGTAGGCGAGGAAAAAAGCTCATCAAATCGCCAGGAATCAGACGCGTTTGATCCGCTAGTAGGCCTCTTGTATCGTTCTCCGGTCTCAAAGTCACTGTCCAGAAACTTCGAAAGCAAGCTCCGGTCCGACGCAGCTTGACCGCTAGATCCCACTTTATCACCAAAATTGTCGTTATCTGGCCAAACCAAAGGCGCGGTGGCCTCCTTTGTCTCTTTGGGAGTCGGTGTTGGGGAAGAGGATATCGCCAATCCTACACCCTCATCCTCTGCTCCCTCGCCGACCTCCCTGGCTGGATCGTCCTCGTCCGCAACCTCCTCTACGGTCACGTAGCGTTTTGGTACGGGATGGTCTATGTTTTCCTTGTTCTCATCGCTGCTATGCCCCAAACGGTCATGGACCTCTAGTTCGCCAAGTTCCCGGTTGATTCTCTCCAATACAGCAGTGGCATCAAAGCCCCTCGATGTTTCACCTTCAACTTCGATAAGTTGCTCCGATGTCAGTCCCAAAGAGGTTCTCGACTGAGATCTCAAAGAGGAAGGCCGGCCAGCGCTCGGTGTGGTCAACTTTTTTCGTTGCCCTGCGATGTTTTCGTCGTAAACGGGAACTTTCGGCCAGGCCTCTTCCGCCGCACAATCGACTTGCAGAATAAAATCGTCAGACTTCCATAATCCGGTTTCCCACAAATGTTTAATGTTACTTCCACCATTCTCATTTAGAATTCTAAACTGGATCCGTTCCTCGAGAGCGGATTGATACCAGTGCCTGATCTTCCGAACTTCCGATGCTCCTTTAGCACCAGTAGCGAATAGTTCCGCAGCGGCGTTGAGGGTTTGGAGGTGGTTCTTGACAGCATGGCAGAGGTGTTTGTACACAGCCCTAAATGAAGATCCAGGGTGCGGAATCGATATTTCGGTAGTTGAAAGTGCCTTATCGAGATCGCCAAAATTAAGAACCATGGGCAACCTTCTCGCTAGAATATCGTGGGCTAAGGGGTCCTCATCGGGAAAAGAAGAAACACTCGATTTTGTTGCCATAGGCGAGGAAGAGGTCGATGAAATAGAGCCCGACTTGATTTTCAGCTGTCGCCTGGTTTCACCCAGATCGAGAACTAATGATTCGATCTGTTTCCCATAACTCTCGTGCAATCCACGAACGAGATCATTATTAAAGCCATAGCCTCTCCGGGCATTCCGCATCTCCTCTACGTGCGACTCTTCGAGTTTTTTGATTTCATTCTGGTGGGACACGGTCAGGTTTGCAATCTCGGCTCGGTGAGATTCGGCTAGCGAAGCGAGAGACGACCGGTGATTTGCTTTTACTCTCGTGAGGTGCTAAAAATCGTTATCTTAATATCCTTTCCGGTTTGTTTGTCACATCAGGAAGAAACAAATTAAAGGTCACATGTTCCATAAATAGAACAAAGTAGGTTGTGAGGAAGGGTGGGGATGAAGATAGAAGGGAGGGGGTGATTTACATCGGCCTCTTCGTCCATAGCAGAGCTGCTTCTCGCAAATAACCCTTTCAAGTTCGGAATTTCGTTACTCAAACTGCCCATCTCTTGGTGAATTTCTCTGTTGTTGCGGGATGGTGTGTACTGAGCCCAATCCTCCTCTTCCGGGATATTATCGTGGTGATCGTTGTTGTTGTTGTTGTTGTCGTTTTCAACCTTGTGCCCCGTTTCGGTGTTATCTTCGGTCCGCCGTGTTGACCCCCCCTCTGCCTCTTGCCTCTCACTTCTTTCGCCCTCACTTCCTTCTGACATTGTTGTAGAGGCAGGAGTCAGTATTATGTCTTCCCGCTGCTGGCCACCACCGTTTGTATCTTCGGCTACCTCCGCGGACGGGGATTTGTTGGCGTCAACAGTGCTTCCGCGGTTCATGTTTCGATGGCTGTTGGTCCGGCGTGTGGAGAAAGTGGCTAGGAAGGACCCGGGTATTGAAGGCCGCCAATACGTGGACATTCGCTAGTGGAGAGGGTATAAGGCTCTGGGGAAGCAATTTGATAGTGATATGAACGAGATAAAGTTGGGTTCGGGGTATAGAAGTCAATTGTGATAGCTTGCTGAGTCTGGATGTTTCGTTTCCCCTCCCGTATCGCTCTGCCTGGTCTTTTTTAGGAGGGGCGGGGAGGAAATATGGGTAGAAGGGAATAAGTGATGGGACGTGAAAAGCAAGCGGGAAGTGAGCCAGGAATGGCGGTTAATGGGGAAAAAAGTAAGAGGGGGGTTCTATTGATAGATGGGGATGTGGTGTGTGTGTGCGAGTTATGTGTGTAATATGTGTACAGCACTGAATGTGTACAGTAGAGTGCGGGCACGCATATATGAATGAGGGTACTGTTACTGCAACTAGGGGGTTACGCCGAACACGAAGGGGGGCGTAGGTGTGGGTGTAGAGAGGTGAATGATTGTGAGCAGGAGGAAGAGAGAGAGGGGTGAGGGGTGTTGTGTTTGGTAGAATTGTGTTGAAAGTGGAGGGTTGTATCCCCCGGGCGTGAGTGCCAAAAGAGTAGCGGCTGCACGAGCAAAAGAGAGGAAAAAATAAGGATGTCTGAAGGAAAAGTTCCGGACTTTCAGAACGCGGGTAGAAGCCGAGAGCGAGTAAGACAGAAGTGTTATAAAAAACACGAAAAAAGCGAAAAATAAATAAATAAATAAAATAACAATAAACCTTTGCAAACAAGGACAACAATATGGCGAGGGGAAAGGAAGTGTTCTTTCCGGTCGGGGATTAAAGCGGGTTGCCACCAATGCACCCGCAGTCCACGATACAAGTACAAAGCATGGGAGCAAGAAGGGACAACCTCTCTATATTTTTACGTGCTTTGGTTGGTCGAGATGCGCCTGAATTAATGCGGAAGGGGGGAAGAGTAGAGTTGGATGGGAAGGACGTGTGCGTTGGCCGTCAATTGTGTTGCACGGCAGCGAAAAGCTCAAGCGGCGAAGTTGCCCTACCCACCACCCTAAAAGTACTAATGAGATCGGTCTGACACTACAATTATGACTTTCACCAGATTAATACCAGCAAGCTCAGATTCCGCAATAACTTATTCACTGGCCCCCTTATACCTCCCTGTTTCAAGCAGGTCGAATTATGGGGGAGGAGCGAGAAGAACTGCAGTCCAACTTTCAAGGACCACAGTTGAAAGATAAAGGCAGCCAATGAATCGATAAAAAAGTATCCCGGCTCGCTATGCAGGAGAGGGCTAAGCCTCCGCTGTGGATTGTGTATTTGTCTATTGTATAGGACCGTATAGTGGCCATTCGATACCGACATGGAGGGGTATCCTTCGCCTAACCAAAAATTCATGAGGGAAATATCAACTCATCCGTGGGTGGGAGTAGTTCAATAGCCCCGAGAGATACCATGCTTTGTGAAGCAATATAAATGAAATCTAAGGTAGAAAAAAAAATACAAAAAAAACGGGACACTTCTACTACCGTAGGGTGCTATATAATGGTCTAACTCCCCTCAGCGACTTGCAAGACGGCTCTCAGGACCGCTAACCCACCCGAATGACTCTCAACAGTTCTTCCGCGACCCCTGTCATTCAAGTCTCCGCTTGCTGCGTTGTCCATCGGAATAGATAACGGGCTACCGATCTCACCAGCGTTTTGAATATCCACAGCTCCGGGGTCCAGAATCGTTTCGAACTTGTCGACGGAGGACACATGCTTCGGGGCACCCCACCAAGCTCCGATAATGCCCTTCGGATTGCGAGTGTTCCATGCCGCCTCAGCGTTTTTGCGGATGAAATTGTGTAAGTCTGTGCAACGTTTGAGGTGCTGGGATCTTGCTGCTTCGCTCAAAGCTTTGTTGGATGATGTGGTGGGCAGAGGCTCGCAGAAAAGCGTCAAGTGGTGGAAGAATATGCCTATGCATGGATACACATAAGCCTTAAGCAAGTAAAACAAAACATGGATATAACGGATGAAAGCAAGTTTCTTGTATCAGTGCTGTATCCTAACCTACCTTTAAACGTGTGTCCATCCTGAGAACAGTACCCTCCAATGTCGCACTTTTCTGTGAGGATACCATCACGAACAATCTCTCCCACACGCCCCTCGCTGGTAACTACGGCATCCACAAGTTGGAATCCTTCTGTTAAATACCCCTCGTCGCCCGTCGCTTCTGCGAGCCCCCGTAGCCCACTTAAGAGCACACCCTGGTTGTATGTGTAAACCATCTCGTTCCTAACATCACATATTTTCTCCCCCACGCCTTTGTCATTCGAAATATGGAAGCCATCGGTATAAAGCCCCTGTTTGTTTGTCATGTTGCTATTCCTTAACCATTCGTGCCCTCTAACAGCATTGAATAAATAGCGTTCATTCCGATCACCGTAGTAGAGGTACATTGCGATGCTAGCAGATATATACAACTCATTCGTTATAGCGTTCTTGTAGGGATCCAGGTAGGGGCTCCAGAGCATCCCGCCGGCGCAACGCGTTGTATCCCAGCCCCCCTCCGCGAGAATGTAGAACTCGAGCGCTCGTCGCGCAAAAGCATTCCGCCATTCCGCCCCTGTCCATTCGGAATCCTTGAAGGTTTCTTTGCGATAATCTATCGCTTTCAGAGCCTCCAGCCAGCCGAGCACAACCCACAATATGTCGTCGAATGCTTGACGGCGCAGTCCTTCGTCATCCTGGCCATAAAAGAAAGCTATTAGTTGTGCAAAGTATGTATTTGAAAGAGCTCTTTCCCCCGGAATTCCGGACAGGGTGTGAATTCCAGCTGCAAGGTGTGTTCCCAATACTGCGCGCGTCCAGTCGATACCTGTAGGATATGTTCCAGTTGGAAAGTCGAAAAAACCCTCCTGTAAAATAGTGAGGGCTGTTTTGAACTCAGCTAGATGAGCTTTCTTCGGCGCGTGTAGTGAAGGTAGTTGCGAGCGGAGCTCCTGGGGAAACGAGGAAGAAGTAATAAGAAAACTGAAGAACAAAAATGTGAAGATATGAAAATAGCGTATCATCTTGCTTGGTCTCTTATTCCCTTCTTTATAGAAACCCTAAGTTTGGGGCAGCAACCCTAGTACTCGGAAAGAGTTTCTACTCAGATGGATTTCGAACTTGAGTAGATCAGTTACTTGGGTAGTCACTTCATGGAAGATATAGGATTATCAAAAACATAGAAGCAATGGGGTACTTGTACTCATGCATTCTCCGCATTCTCCATCCTTTCCCCCTAACCCCATGGGAAGCTGAGGGCAGGTGCCCAAGGATTAGGGTTTCAGAATAGTCAGACATAACTCCCATTTTTTAGCCTACACAAGTATTAACAATAGATCACGAGTCGGAATCCTTCCATGGTGGGGAAGAACTTGCCTGCTTTAGGCTGGGAATGTTGAGGAAGAAGAGGGGCTGATGATCATGAGATTCGACAAGTTTTGCACCCCCGAGAATGGCAGCTGCGAACAGGTCTGGTATGAAGGTCGCGTGCTAATTTCTTTTTCCTTGTTGGCTACAGTGCTTGCGCAAGGATCTCACTTGACGTTAATAGGCAGACGGAATTCAGGGTCCAGGTGACTCGTGATGGCTAGAGTGAAGGATCATGGGGTAGCAGGTGGGGAGGGGCACTCGTCGGGAGAATGGACGGCTTGGCATCTCAAGAGCCTCATCTTCCGAAGGCCCGAATGCTCAAAGGATCGGTGTTGGTCCCTGCGCTTGAGCTACGATACTAGCGCTGTACCGTGCACGTGCTGCACTAGTGCTGTGCGGGGATGGTGAGGGACATGTGCAGCCGGAGCACGAGGCTGAGAGGAGATCACTCGAGTTTAACTCCAAAAACAATTTTGAGTCTCTACAAGTATCCGCAGAATTCCATACATAAGCTGCACCTTGGAATAGGACGCAACCACCCAGAACCTAGCTAACTTAATGTGACAGCATAAACTGGCAAGAACCGGCCAGTGCTAATGCGTTCAAATAAGATTTTATCCTAGTTTTGTCTTGAAATCGCAATAAGACGCCATAGGCTAACTCTTTACGGCTGGGGCTAAGCCTTTCAGGGCTCTTTTCTTGACCCAATTATGGTTCATTTCAGCAGCTGCTTATTTCAGTGGGGGCCGGTTCTTGCTAGTTTATGCGGTAAGACCCTTAGATAATCCGTTGCTCCCAACTCGTTTTGAATAAACAGCGCGGCTTATTTACGGAATCCCACGGCACTCCGATGTAGATCAGGGTTCTACCGGCAGAGTCGATAGAGTGGATGATTCTCAGCGCAGTGATCGGGGGAAGATTCATAGACTATATCTCAGGTTCCGATAGAGGTATTGGGGTGTAGAGGCAGGAGCAAGAGGAGGGACGCACCAATCGGAACAGACAGGGATATATTTGGCCGGCGAACCCTAGATAACTATTCGACAACTTCTTAAAGGACCCTGGCAACGGTTTCAGGAGGAGTAAGAAGATATCGGGAACATGTAGGTTGCTGTTGATTCTCTGTTAAAGAGAGTTATGATACTTGATTTTTTGCCAAGCTGTGCTTGGCATATTAGCATACTATTACTGAGCTGCTAGATGAATGCACACCGACTTTTGTAATAGAGAACTCTCACTAATAGCCGGTTACCTCCTATCCCGTGTTCCTCACAATCGGGGAGATGGAGTGTGATGCTACTATAAAAGAAATTGTTAGTTATACAATAAGGTTTTTCTTATCTTCTAGTAAACAAACTTCCGAACTCCGCAGCATTACTTTCTCACACCTTTCCAACCCCATGATACATTCAGAATATGTTAACTTCAGGAGAGCAACTGAGTATGCAATTCTCACTATTGGTACCAATTTTAGACTCTAAAAAGAATCCTATTACTGAAGACCCGAAATTCCTCCAACCTCTGTAAGGCCTAGTACTAACTTCTACCACTGCTGCTGCTGATATGACTGTCCCCCCCTTCTCCCACCTACTACATAACCCTGAGAACAGTTTTTAAGTTAATATTTTTTCTCTGGGGCGGCCGGGGGATGACCTGTATACCACACTATAGGGGATGAGTACTGTATCAGTAAGCATGAGGATATGGCTGGCGAACTAGATTCTGGTTAATCATTAGGTCCTATTGCTAGAAATGCTGATTTTATAGAGCTCACCCCAAACAATGTAGTTTATTTATCACTTTAGTCCTGCGTTGAGCTGATGGTTTTCCTTCTTTCTTGTAGCGTCACACTTCAAGTTGGCTTTCCCAACTACTGCAAAACCTCGTGTTGTCCACTGCCTCCGCCTGGCTTCTAATTTCCATCAATCCCTGCCCCAGCTATAGCTTTCGTTTGACAGGTTAACAGCATTGCGGATACCAGTTAATGGGGTCCAACACACTCAGGACGCTCAGACTTGATTGTGTGAGGAAGACACCGCCCTTAGGGGTTTTCGTCTCCGAACACCGAGATTAGACACCTGGCGGAGGTAGTGGATAGCACGAGTTTTTACGGTCATATATGAGCAACACAAAATACCGGTAGGAGGGTAACCGGTTATTACCTCAACGCATAAATAAACTCTTCCAAGACTTGAATACTTCTTCGGGATTCCCGTATTGAGAGACCGGCACTGAAGCCAATACAAGGTGGAGCTGGGATCGCCGGCATCTCCTTCTCGGGACGCAAGCCACCAAACCAATGATTTATCATACTCCCTCAGCACGCCCGAGCGAATAGTTTTATCTCGCAGAACCCGAGCCTATTTTGTCTGAATTGGACACTGCCTCCAACCCCTCCATGAATTGAGAAACGACCAGCGTCGGGAGTCGGCACCGGTATATCTTGATTCACCTGGGACACCCCTCCATCCTAATTTCACTCTTGCCCGCAGAGAAAAATTACTGTCGTTATAGATCTGTGTCCCCAGCTGAAAACTCAACTCTTATGCGAGCTCATGGCTAGGTAAAAGTTCTAATGCTCACTCTATACCCAAAACGGAAGTAACAAGCGCCTAATTATTAGCGTCTGCGGCTAAAACCCTCTCTTCTGTCCTTCCGATATCTCAAGTGGAAACACCGGGCTCTGAGGAAATCAATTTCTTTCCCAGCCGTCATATTCCAGCCACCGAATCCTTCTAGTGGGCAATGGGATACAGTGTATATAGCGATGTGTATCACAATGTCACAGTGTTATTTTAAAAGAGAACTTGGCCTAGATCCAACGAAAGTGCCAATCTTGACGTTATGCAATAGCAGTCCTCTTTAAAAATGCTTCGATATTACGAGTACATGTGCGCTCTGATTTGAATCATCCCTTGCGTTGTATCATAGTGTGGAAAGAGGCCCATGCTGATAGGCGCTTGGATGAGAAGCTGGAGGATCACAACCGATCACTCGATTGTGATTTCTGGGACAACGCTGTTCGATCAACTTCGATGGTCAGAGTATAGATAAAATTATAGTACTTTTGCGCGCCTTATGTGTACAGTACCCTAGAGGCACTAATTACTCACCGAAATGTGCAACCTCGCCCGCTAAGTCCCCTATCCTCCCAAGCGGCACTAGCCCTGGAAGCGCTTCGCTACCCGTAATCGAACGACTTTTGTGAACACGACTACTATGCATGGTACCGAGATCCCGGCACAAAATCTGCATTTTGGCCGTATGCAATAGCAGTTGTGTTCGCAAACGTCATTCGCTTACGATTGATTGGTCCTCCCCATCCCACCATCCAGTACAAACAAGTCACGACAAACGTTTTTAACAATGTCCCGAGAGGCGTATCCTGAGACAGTTTATCCAAAAGGCCCTCTTGCTGACAGTAAGAAATGGCCCTCGAGGCACAAGCAAGGATAAGAGAAAAAACTTTACGAACATGGCTGAACACCAACTACCCTTACTTCCTCTCCCGGGCGAGTCCCGAGTTGAAATTGGAAACTTTAAGCACAGCTACGGTACGCGCAAGCGGGCCGCAGGGTGGGTGAGGGAAGGTGGAAAAGGAAAATACCCGCGGTTGACGCGGAACCTCCATTTAACTAACGCGGGCGCTTACCTCGTCGGCCGAATAAACCAATGCGTTCTTAAGAGTTTTTTTGGCTTCGGGATAGGTATCATACACTCTCCTGCAGGCGACAACCCCTTCGTACTCCGGCGAGCCACTGGATGGCGGGGTGTGTTTTTTTCTTCTTCCCACCATCACACCTACCATGCACGGATATGGTCAAACTTGTCAAGTTTTATCGGGTTGATACATACTAGTGGAATTGGATTTGGCTAGGCGGACCTATCGGAAGGATATGAAATATCATAATATCTTGAAAGCACCTGCATTCTCCCGACACTTTATTTTACTTTGCTTGGCCATAAAAATTTTCTTTGGTGAGTTGTCGTGATTCCTCTACGGTATTAGAATGTTTTTTTTTTCTAAGCCCGGTAAACTGAGAGACTCGGGTATAAAAAGGGCCTGATGTCCCCCTCATTTCTGCTCCAATTCATCACGAAGCATTCAACGCTTGCGCCGACACGACAGACAAGGGAAGTGCCTGAGGGCATCTCCACTACCTTCCTCTCCCCCTCCCCGTGCAAGATTACTTTTTTCCTCCTCTCTTTCCCCCCCGAGTAGGCCTCATATCGCACCTGCGGGCTCTTTCGGCTTGAGCATTGGGGGGTGGGATTAATAGAGTTCTTGGTTTGATGATATATTCGACCCTGCATGCTATGGGAGAATCGGCCTGCACCAATTGATCTATTAATCCTATCCCCCAACTCTTGAGTTCAAGGAACCCGCAGTCGTGATATGCGGCTTCTTGGTGAGTAGGGGTGCTTGAATTGTTTTTCTTTTGCCTTTCGGAAGGGAGCTATTGGGGAGTTTTTCTCCCTTTTCCTGTGTGTGTGTGTGCGTGTTTGGCTAGCTTCGTCACTTCACTTGAAGAGGTGGGGGATAGGATTAATGTTTATCACTCGCTCGCTGGAGTGTCAATATATGGATGAGCTCGGTGGAATGGGGAATTCCTGGGGCCTTTCACATTGGATTCGCGAGAAATATAGAGAAGGAAACTGTTTGTTTTAAGGGGGATTATACCATCCCAATGGTGTGTATATTTCCTCTTCCCCTCACTCTCCATACCTGAGTTTAAGCTGACGAGAGAGAAGCGTCTCTCTCACCACCACAACAGCGACCCCGGAGGACTGATTGTCCGGATATTACTACAGGTTACTAAAAGCTACCCTACCCTCAGCACCCAATTCGATTTCAAACTTTAAAAAAGATAAGCGCAAAGGATAAATTTGAGAATTTGTAGGGTGCGGGAGTACACACTGGCAGATATCTGGGTAGGAGGTCATCATTCTTGGACTTTCCTTTTTTGAGAAAATCGGAGCTAACTTGATACCTAGCTCTTAGGCCCTCGTTCCTAGATGAAGTGAGATTGGACGACCACCACAGTTTTGCGCAATTTATCGCTCCCGACGTTTCCTGGATTAGTGGGAGGGAATCTAGATTGGGTCATGTGACGGGAGGGAAGGGGGTGCCTTCAATGCAACTAGAATGTTAGCAAGCCTCCATCCGTCACACTAGAACAAATACTAACACGAGTAGCACAGTGAAGTCGACGAGCGAAATCCAGAAACGAAAGGTTGGTGGAAGGAGAGTAGTCAAGGGGGGAAGAAGGAAACCAGGGGGGCATAAATCACGCCGGTATACAGTATATATTATAAAACACTAAATTAGATCGAATAGACTAGACTAGACCGGACTATTTTGTATATTGGCCTAATGCATGTACTGTACCTAACTCTCCTCTCTCATATCCCGATTGTACTGTACTTTACCCCACCATCCATCCCAGTGATCGCCCGTAGAAACAAAGACCTGAAAAACAAAAGTT
>Ga0307510_10004622_pt1 | contig 16231 bp, 25 predicted proteins | sample 12_EM_MG_FD_207224 | JGI IMG/M metagenome (GOLD analysis project Ga0307510, IMG submission 207224) | Populus trichocarpa ectomycorrhiza microbial communities from riparian zone in the Pacific Northwest, United States - 12_EM | ecosystem: Host-associated > Plants > Roots > Unclassified | place...
CAACAGTAGATGTAGTGCCTTTGTAATGTAGCCCACAATATCCACAATGCTCTGTAATAATGTCCCACCATGATTTCAACAAACTTGTAGGCCTGCACAGGTTATAATTCCCCCCTCTTGTTGTTGCCCCCCAGCATTATAATGTATGTAGTTTGCCATCCCACTGTGATACATCCCATTATAACTCCCCCTCTCTGTCCAAGTATGGCCATCATTGCCCCTCCCTGGCATTATAATGTAAACTCACACACATTATAATCCTACCTGTCTTCTTGTTGCCCCCCCAGCATTATAACTTGCATGTTTCCTGTGGCAATTCCAGCCCATTGCAATACCTCCCATTATAATGTATGTGCTTGCTGTAGCGTTTCCAGCCCACTCTCATACCTCCCATTATAACATGCACATTATAACCCACCCTCTCTTGTCATCCCCCAGCATTATAATGCACAGTTCCAGCGGAATCCCAACCCACTGTCATGCCTCCCATTGTAATGTGTATCATCTTTGCTTACTTATCCATTCTGTACATTATAATGCATCTTTTTCGATGGGGTTTGTAGTGGTATGGACATGATTGGCGTGAATGATGCACAGCTTGTGGAAAGCGGTGTGATGCGAGGGGAATTGGACGAGCACACAAGAGGAGACACTGGAAAACACAGATAGCATTCCAAACCCTTCAAGGGCGCAGCTAAATAGTCTGAGACAAAGTGAGACATCTGGGGCACTATCAAGTGACCCCATCACAAAGAATATGGATCGTAAAGTGATCGTGTGGTAGCAACTGACAACAGGGATAGTCTGCATGTGGAAGATGCCAAGACACTTCGTGAGTGCCTCGACATTGTCGTCTGACCGTTGAATCAGCGGCTCACCCATGACATCATCCTTCATCGGCTTCTTTTGTGGGCTAAAAGTGGGGCACTCCATGTACGGATTGGGGGTGGGAGTGGGAGTCAGTGGGGGTGAAAAAATCACATGAAAATGCGCATGTGGTATTGACGTACTTGAACTCTCTGTGGTAGGTGTGCCTGCTGGGGAGGTGGATGAGACACCCTGTGATGCGCGAGATGAGGAGCTGGTCGGAGATCGCAAGCTCGATGACTGAGTCGAGCACCTCTTTCCATGACGTGAGCATCGTGTCGAGCTTCTCCACTTGCGGAACTGTACATGGGAAACCGTCACGTATCCGCAACGCCTGTGTGCCCTTGCCTGCAACCATCCGGCAACGCGTCAGCAGAGGCAAGGCGAATGCGTGTACGCGATGCACACACTGCAAGCACGCACCTGCGCCTGGAGGCCCGATGAGGATGGTACGGAGTTGCTAGGCTGGCGTCTTGGTCGGGACCTTTGATGCCGCCTTTACCTTGAGCTCCTTGATTTTACCCGTGAGTTGGGCCGCAAGGGAATTGAGGTGTGCGAACTCGTCGGAGGCGGAGGTCCTCGGTGATGTGCTTGTGGGGATGTTGATGGACGGTACATGGGTGTTGTCTTTTGACAACTTAAATGTTTGAAGCCAAAAGTCCGAGCGGGCGGGGGTGTCATCTGTCCGATTCGATTCGGTACTGGGACATCAAGTTTTCCACGTTGCCATTTGCAGCCGTGGCAGTGACAGTACACTGTTTAGAATTCGTCCTGTCGTCATTCTTTGACGGATATGCAAGGTGTGAGTGTGAGCGCTACTGTAAGTGGCACCGGTGGTTGAGAGAAAAGGCCCAAGGTTTCAGAACACGTCCGACATGACTGCAAATGGGAACGTGGACTCGGACTTATGACAACGGTAGATGTAATGCCTTTGTAACGTACACCACAACATCACAAGGCCACATTGTAACGTGCCCCCTATGATCCCTGGGAGCTCTAGGGTTGCACACATTATAATGCAGCTTCTCCCTCTCTGAGCAGTGCATTATAATGTGCTCACCGATACTTTCCCTACGTTATAACACAGCAACACCCTCTCTCGGAAACCCGGAGCAGGCGAGCAGACAGCCATCCTGCGCGTGCCCCTCCCTCGGCAGCCTCCGACAATGCGAGTTTGTCATCTCGCGCGTTGAGCCCGTCGTCGCCGACAACGAGCACGCTCGCCCCCGCTTTCCCCCATTTTATATACAATATGATTGTCCGTATTAAGCAGTAGAATATACATACAATAGTGAATAAGTACAATCCTCCCCAGAATAAGCAAGCCCACCCATTCCATCGCGTGAAGTGACAACGGCGGTCATCGCCCGACCCCTTCTGTCTAGAACCACATGGCATTTCCTGCGCCCCCGGAACCTCCGGCAGCGCAATGTCGCTGCCCCGTGGGATGTGTCCGTCGCCAAGTAGTGCCTTCGTGGTGGTGGTCACATTGGCGACGCTGCGACAGCGACAGTGACGGCGATAACGACGGCAGCAGCGAGAGCGACACGGGAGATGGCATTGCCGAGGCGATGCGATGCGACAATGGTGTGTGACGGTGACACAGCGGGGGTGTGCGCAGCCGATAACGCTGGTGCCGGCGCAACCGCTGAACGGTTCGCCTACACTTGGGCTGCGCGCGGGGAATGGCGCAGGTCTCGAGGGGCTCATTAGAAAGCTTGGAAGGAGGAGCGGGGTCAGCAATGGCCAACGCACCTGTGTCCCTGATCCTCTCGGGCTTGCTGGCATGGTCGTGAACGTAGACACGGATGTGAGGGGAGTCGGGCCACAAGGGGGAGCACTGCCGGTTGTGAGCGCTGCACTTGCCACTTGCCATGGCCAGGGCCACCGCCGGCGTCGGATCTGCTGGCGAGGCTAAGAAGCCATCGCTGCGAAATCCGAGGCGCTGGAGCCTGGGGCATGTGGCGAGGCAGGGAGAAGGCACGAAAGGCCACCGCAAGGTGGGGCCTAGCCTGAAATTGCACTGCCGCGAGAGGGTGAGCGTGCGCTGCGTCCGTTGCTGCGTGGTGTCTTGGTGGCAGCGGTCACAGTGGCGATGCCGATGCCGATAAAAACAGCGGCGGTAACAGCGACGCGAGAGGTCGCATGGCCGGGGCGATGAGACGATGATGTGAAGTGAGGTGAGGGTATGCATGAGGGCGCATGGCATAGCGTAGTGAGGCAAGCGAGGGTATGCCAGCACGGGCCTATGCATCGGATTCAACGATAGCTTGAGCCTTGCGCTCTTCATTCAGACTGTCGAAAGACGAACCTGACTATGTCGTAGAGACGGCGTGATGACAACTGCTCGGCGGCGGGGCCCTGGGCAGGCGATCGGGTGTGCTGGCATGCATGTGTAAGGCAAATGCCCAATGCCAAAGTGGAGTGGGGTGCGGAGTTGTCAGGGGTCTTTGAGGAGGACTGGGGCCGAGGAAGCACTGCAGTGGTCCCAGCCTACAGTGCTTCCCGCATCGCAATGCCAGGATTGACTTTGTCGGTGCTTCATATTCGTCAGGCCCGAGATTCTATAGCCATCCATGATGTTTGTGGATGGGTGCGGACGGATATGCGGACTGTACGGAGGAGAGACCACGAAACCATTGAATCGCAAGGGTATTTACTGGGTATTGAACGTGAACGCGCTGAAAGTACTAAACCCTTAAACCCCAACCTTAACCACAGCATCCAAACACAGCTCGCTCGTTCCGTCACATTCATTCCATGTCTTGCCGCTGTCTTGATACTGTCTTGACAAGGCCCTCACTCTGCGGTCTAATATCCATTCCACTCTTCCCTCACTCCACCACCTACAATCACAATGGAAGGCCCCCTCGAGCAAGTCCTTGAGCACCCCAAGAGCCCCAGCTCGGAGCTCCATTGACGCTACAACTTCTGGTTTCACCTACGATTCCCTGGCTGACCTCGATTATCTCCGGTATCCCCACACCACAGCATTTGGCATGCCCTCCCTCCCTCTGCCGTCTCCGGGGGGTGGGTGCCCAGCCTGGTCTCTCGACCATTGTCCGTGCTATCCGCGGTTCCCGTATTATATTCCAACGCATGCGAAACCACGCCATTTACGCCTGTGCTATTACGGTCCGTATCATTGTCTGCTTTCCATCCTGGTGTTCTGCTACAAGTCCCAGTTCTTGCCATTCATGATCCTTATCGTTGGGCTTCGCAACGATGGCACTACCCTGACGCTCTCCATGTAAGTCCCTCTTGCCGCTCCTCATTCTCAGTTGCATTCTGATGGTTTGTATAGGATCGTTTTTGTTGTTGTGATCTTCGAGTCAGACTTCTTCAAGCGCAAGTTCCACGTCAATTTGAATGCCCCACCTGGCCAGATCTGCACACCATCGTCTACCTCCAGCTTGCCATTATTCCTCAAGCGCTCATCTTCGTCACTCGCTCCCATGGATTCTTCTTCAAGGAGTGTCCGTCGTATGCGTTAATGGCTGCCTTCTGCCTGGCGCAACTTGTAGCCTCTATCATCGCCGGTTTCACCGATGGGGGCTTTCCCCATATCCAGAAGATCTCGGCAGATTTGGATTGGCATTGTTTGGGTTTGGGTAAGTCTCCTATTCGATTATGCGACTTGTTCTGATGAGCCTTGGGAAGAACACCATTTGGTTCATTTCTCTCTACTTGATCAAGTACCTCGGCGACCGTCACAATGAGGCCACGGTGGCCGCTACCCGTGCTCTGGCTGAGACAGGCATCACGATCACGCGGACTCGATCACGCGCTGCGTCCATCCACGAATCGTTGTGCGGGAACCGGATATCGTTCACCCGCCGCGCTGTCTGCAAGGTTGGCGCGGTGGGTGCCGCGGTGGACGTGGTGGACGCAGTGGGCGCGGCGGACACGGTGGATGTTACAGACTTGGTGGACGCGGCGGATACGGCAGACATGGCGGAGGTGCTGGACGCAGCGGAGCAGTCCGGGGGAGCCTGGGGATATGGGAATGGTCCATATGTCAATTCGTAGTCACATAGCATCGAAAAATATCAGTTTTTTCTGACACAAATAGGTGTGATATGACCATTCGGCAAAGTATCATATAACATCGGATAACAGATAGCGACGATATTTGTGCAACTGGTTGGCTTCCAGTGATACTGACTGACCGGGCCACATGATGTCGAACTAAGTCACATAGCGTCAACACATTTCCCGCTGGGAGCGCTCAACGTCAACGACTCAACGCTCGGTTCTCAGGCCTCAGGACTCGGTACTCGGCCATAGCCATGCATAGCCACTTGGCCTCCACTGTCAGCCAATCTCGACGCATCTGTTCATTTGTCAATATAGCCCACAATCTCCCTCTAATCAGCCCTCGTCAATGAATGTACAATGTCCCTTTCGGCCGACACAACACTGGCAGCTCACTTCCGAACCGCATCATGATGTATCCACCACATCAACTTGTTCTTCGCAACTTTTCGTCCATGATTATGACTGTCACCCCTCATGCGGCACCATTCCGTTCTCTCCGCCCAACTAGAACTTGTATCACAGCTGTTATCCGCTATGTTTGCCATGCACTGTCCTTCTGTTGTCGCTCTGCTTCGCTTGCAGTTCGTTTCCTTGCAGAGTGTTCAGCACCGCTCTTTTGTCCAAGTCGACGACAACACTTTCCCTTGCATGTCTCCCCGCTGCTTGCATTGCACATGGTTTCTAGATTCTAACCTTCGCTGTCATACCATTAGCCCAGCGATCCCTGAATTACACACTATCTCATCCTATCACACATATTTGGAACGAATTTATGAACTGTAAAGGGGGGCTACTCATCAAAGCTGAACAGGAACTCATAATCGTCGTCATCTCCCTCAACCTCAACCTCAAGCACAGGAACACCTGTCGCATCCTCCTGATCCTTCAAATCTGTCTCCAATACCAATTGTGCTCGCTGTCGAATAGCCAACCAAGTACTTGCCCAGGAAGTGAGCCGATGACGTTCAGTAGCAGCCTGTTCAGTGGCATATGCAGTGATCCCCTCAGCTAGATGCAATGGTATTGATGTCCGACAATGAGCTTGCTTCTCCCACCATTTTACCTTCCAAGCACAGAACTGTACAGCTCGGCGCATTTCTTCTTCTAGCAGCACAATCTCCTCCTTCCACCTGGCAGCTCTAGCACGACATTTCAGCCACTCTATGCGAAGATCTGGGTCAAGATGTTAGAATGTTCGAATTTTATTGCAGAATGTACTCACATGCTTCAGTAAAACAATTCTCATTGACCTCCTTACTGGTTGTGGTGTACCAAATCCATGAGAGGGTCCTGTGGCCCTCACCTACTGCCAGTTTCGCATTGGGAGTCATTTCTGGTAAGGCCTCAAAGTCGGCATTTTGTCTGGTGGGGAGATCTAGACTCAATCCAGCCATGGCACGCGTTTGCCTATCCTCCTGTTGTTCCTCCTCAGTGAGGGCTTTCTCACTCAATCCCCGGACATCATGGGGGCGAAGTACTTGGAGGGTTTGCTCCCATATCCCAGGCCCTCGAAGCACAAGTATTGCACTTCTGGCTGTGGTGTACTGTCGACATGCAGACCTAATTTTTGATTCTGTGTGTTCTTGGAGGGTTCGGAATCGGGTATAGTGGCGCTGGCCAGAGACATTCCGGAGTTTGTACCGGCTGGCATATGTGCGTTTCATGAGCTGGCACCGGAGCTTGTTCAAAGACTCTGAGGCTTGAGCAAAGCGGAGACGGTCCTCAATCTCCTGGATACCAGCAATGCAAACCCAGGAGCGCTTGTTTTCAGGAAGGGATGATGGGAGGAAGAGTGGGATGACCTCAGGTGTGGACATTGACACCTCTTTGTGTGGTGGTAAAATCTCTGCAATGTATCTGTCAAGTCTTGGCATGTATTTCTTCCGAATGGCACTGAATTTGATAACCCTCTTCAGCAAATTTGTTCGGTGTTGTTGGAATGATGTTTGTTGTCCAACAGTAGGTTTATCCAAGGCCTTAAGGTCTACAAGAAGCATCTGTCTATATTTTGTAAATCAGTTCACACAAAATGAACAATTGGTTGGAATATAACACACTGGGTTTCTTCAAGTTCCAGTCCCTCAATGATGAATGTACTAGGGCTTCCATCATCCAGATTCATCACTGTCTGGCCCTTCTCTACCTGCTCATGTTCTTCCTGCAATAACTGGTGCTTCACCTCAGCAAAGGTAACCTCTATTTTTAGAATGTGATTTTCAGTATACAGTAAAGCATATGGCATTGCAATGACAAGATGACTTACTTTGTTCCAGAAGGTCATAGGGGCATGGCAAGGTGTGGTTGAGCTCCCATTTCTGTACTTGGGTTTCCCATTCAGCCACATGTCCTGCATGTTCTGCTTGTAGACTTTCTGTGAAGGCTGAAAGGGTCTGGTGATGAATAACAGCTTGGGGAAGGGCAAGGGACATCTTTCGGAGAAGTGTGGAAGCTTGTTTCATCAGTTAAATTGGTCTACAAGACTGGAAGATCACTCACATAATCCAATTGTCTTTTGCCAGTTGGCATAGTTACAAAAATCATCAAGGGTGTCCCACCGTCCACCAGGCCCCATCATAGACACAGACCTGGCAATACCATTGAGCACAGACCAGTTCCGTTCAACTCCTTCACCATCTGTTCGCCCTACCCCTGGAGCAAAGTTAAATGAAAATGGAGCCTGGCATTTGATGATATGACTGGGAAGGTGGAATTTTGGCACAAAAAACTTCACAGAGGTTGATGGAGCTAAACGGAGCTGCTCTGGCATGGTGGAAGCATTCATCCGAGTGAAGAGGTTAGTTGCCCACTGGCAGGCTATATCATATGAAGCAAAGATCAACTGGGGCATCACTCCTGTCATGCTAGCAAGGAATATATAATCCATGTTTGCATATCTAAAGAATTGTAGCTGTTAGAGAAGTGAACATATAGAATACAGTGGAATTGCATACCGTTCCCCTTTCTGAAGGTCTCCCATGCCATTTGGCCGGTACATCTCATGATGACCACAGCTGACTGAGCCTATACCAGTGGACCGCAAACCTTTTGATTGCTTATTATTGGCTGATGACAATGCCTGAAAGCCTGCACAGTGTGAAATCTTAAGAGGTTATTCTTAGTCCCAAGGTAATAAGGAAAATGCTGTTATGATAAACTCACTTCATCTTGACCTGCAAATTGTGAAACATATCCAAGGTATGCTTCATTCTCAACAAATGTTCCCCACCCAGGCCCTAGGGGAGGATCCTTATTAATATCTGAGCGCAATTGTGCTTTCTGCTTGAAGTTTGCATCCTCTGCTAAGAAAAGTGCATATAGCCACCTGAATTGGTCAGTCACAAAGACTATTAACCAGTTATAAAGATTCAATACACACTGATCTTTTGGTGGGGCATTATCCCATCCATCTGGGAGATTGATATCAGGATGTGGGCAGGAGCAGCAAGGAATTGAAAGGCCGCCTTGAGGTGTTCCATCTATCCCACTTGGATCGTGACCACAACCAGCACGTTTTGCCATTTTGATGTGGCGCCATTGACGAACCATAAGCATCCATTGGGCAAGGCGATCCTTGGAAATCATCAATAGGTCAGCAATGCCAAACTGGCAATAAATTTACAATGCTCACTGGTACATATGATAGCTTGTCACCACAGGTCATTTGTTCTAGGCCTCGGTAGAAATCTGTTGGGGAAATTTGACCTTGGAGATTTGAGATATGAAATGACTGAAGAACAGCCATAGAGGCAGCTGACTGGGGTTCCAGAGGTGTTGATGGCCACCAACCAACCTCTAAAAGCTGCCCACGAGCTGTCAATGCACCATCACAACCACAGAAGTTGACATTGAGCACATGGATGCCATTGACATGAAGAACAACAAAATCTTTGTGACCTGGAGTTTGGAAGGGGCATGAAACCCCATGTTTGTGACCTAGTTGGACACATAGCCCAAGACTTTGAAGTGTAGTCTTTTGAAAAAAACCCCTCTTCCATTCCTATGTTGTGATTAGTTCAGTTTAATCACTGTAGTATGGTTGTAGGAGGCTTACCTCAAGAAAATGTAGTGGTTCACTATGATGACGATCAATGATGCAGGCCTTGCAATACAGAGCAAGCCCAAAACAGTCATGGCAGCGGAAAGTTGGATTGGACTGCTGACATCCAGAGCCAGAGCATATAGAAGACCTGTTGCACTGTCCTCAGCCCTCAAGCATGAGGCAAGCATCTAGGTACTCATCCCGATACTGCTTCCAGGTAAGTAATGGCACATCCTTGAGACATAGGTCAGATAAGGCTGATTTCAATGCAGTGATAGACTTGTCATACCGAATTCTGGTATCTCTTGGCCTTTGTGCATACAGAGATGTTGGCGGGGCAATCAGTGTCAGCAGGGGTGCCATCCAAAGTGTCATCCACAGTCATGGGCTGGCCACTGTCAAGTAGCTCTTCCTCCAGTTCGGTTTTCTGTTCTATAAGAGAAGTACTTGATGATGATGCAGTGAGGACCTTGCGTAGACGCTTGGAGGTATTGCTCAAGGTGACAAACTTGTGCCGGGATGGCCGGGACGACCCAGATGACTGAGCACTGGCATGATGTGCTATTAACCGTGACGTTTTCTTAACCATACTGTAAGTGCGATGGGAGTTTCTTTAGGAGTCGGGCCAAGAGGAGAAATATAGAGGGGTAGGTTCCAAGCAAGAGTAGGGCTGCACCGTGAGTCCGTGACACCGTCGCTGTATCAGTATGTGACAATTTTAGAGCCGTTTTTGGACCGCTGGTGACTTGGTGCACCTGTTCAATGTTTGACATTCAGTGGCTGTATTCAGCCGTACAAATGTGGCTGTAATCCAAGTGTTCATGCCATCCAGGCTCGCCACTCGCCTTGCATTGTAATTGCTATCATCCTGCTGGTTCCCCTCCCTTTGTGCAGGCAGTGCACCTCGAACATTCGTCCCTTCGTCATCTCCTTCAAACAGGGCTTGCTCCTAACCTCCCTCCCTCACGCTACTCACAATCTACCACCTACCCCTTTGTGCCTCGTCACCAGCACACCTTGGTCACACCCACCCTCCTGGATGACAGCGACGCAGAGACACCTCCCGAAGTTCTGCCACCACGGAGCCTCCAAGCGAAATTGTAACCCTGGTTAGCAGTAGCCCTGTGTTCAGGCTGCCAACCTGCTGGAGCGAACAAGATCGTCATTCATTCCTGAGCATGTTGGCCGACAGTAGGGAACTCACCTACCACAGTTAGTATTTGTATTCTTTCTTGATAGATCCAGTGCTCATCGTTCCCTTTCAGGGGGAAACTTCCAGCGTAAGATGTTATCATGCTATCGCTCGTGTTATTCTAATTCTGACTCTCCCCAGATGGTAGTTCCACTGACAACGCCAGTATGGCCCACACCAATCACCCTGTACCTCTGGCATGTGGCATCTACTACTACAAACTAGTGCTGTCTCCCCTGTTCTCCCCGTGCCGCTGCCCGCATCGGCCTCGGCTCCCGCACCTGACGCTGATTTTCCAATGCCACCTGCGGACCATGAGAATGAGGGAGGGGAGCCAAACTTATTCGAACAGCGCCTAATGATCTTGCGCGCCATCCGATGAGGAGATATCAAGGGTGTGCTCAACGACCTCAGGGAGCGCAAGCTTCCTGGATGCGTTGTCCCGCGATGGGGGATAATGCGACTCAAGCTGCGTTGCCACCAGTTCGTTGACCTCGTCAATACCGTGGCCGAAGCGAAGCGCGCCTTCTCTGCTTCAGTGTCCTCACACAACAGGGTGCAGGACGTGGACGCTATGGACATGGATGATGGCGCAGGCCGCATTGGCATATGGTTGTATGTTGCGGACAGAGTACAAGGAGGCGGCCGAGCGTCCAGAAGTCCATGTGTTGTTGGAGCGCACGTGGAGCATCATTGCGTATCATTTCCTGGTCGAGACTGGAGGAGATGTCGGCTGATGGGCAGGACAGGGTGCTCGGGATGCTCTTGTAGGAGAAGTAAATCAGGCTATCTTAGGTGCGTGGCTATGTGATTTATCCGCTTGTTCAACAGTGCTCATGATTCCCTCACTTTTCCCCCCCCTCGTTTCACATTGTAGTTTTCTCACATGGAATTGCAAGGATTCCCTAGGCGACTGGCGCTCGAGCGTATATTTCGGGAGACCGGCGAAGCCTAGTCCACCTCGGCTTCCTTGGTGTCGGCACGGCGGTTTTTGCGGACCCGCAACGCGAACTGTTGGAATAGTTGTCGTTCGATTGACTCGATTCAATGACTCGCTCGCATGACACCAGAGTCTGCAAATTTGACTATAGAAAATCCCTCCCCCTCTCCATTCATGTGTACTTATACTTTGTGAACGTATGCGGTTGCTTGCACACTTTGGTTGCTGTTGCTACGTTGCTAAATCGCATACTGTCCCTCTGGTGAGGAGGACATATATTATATGATAAATAATATATACCAGACTAGCATCGAGGACTTTGCAGTCCATAACATGTTGGTCTCGAAATCTGACTATTGAACGATGCCATATGGTGAGTATGTATGGGTATTGTGCTGCATTTTCTGGTCACGCCAAGTATTGGTTTGTCTGGATTTATGCATCCACCGGCTTCGTAAACTGTACACAAAACTTGGAGGAGGGCCTCTGCTTGTGTGTTGCCCTCCTCTCTCTTATACTCCCCCCTCCCCCTCCCCAGTGTGCATTGAGTTACACCGAGATATCAGTGTCGATGTATTGGTGACAAAGGAGAGTTTACTGGTCCGCGTGCTTGGGTCGTGTGAGACGGTGGCCAATGCCTCGGTCGTCTACACCGACAAGACCGGGACTCTTACCCAGAATGAGATGACAGTCGTTGTTGGCTCTGTCGGTGTTCACGTCAAGTTCGTACGGAACCTGGATGAAAATCGGCCAAGGATAGGCGAAGAAGAAAAGAACGGCCCAAATTCAGGGATTTTGCCATCGATATGTCGAACCTTAATGCAACTCTTACCTGGATTACCCCCCAGTTAGCGGAACTGCTCAACGCTTCGGTCTTGGTCGACTCGACCGCGTTCGAGGACGTGGATCCCGAGAGTGGCACGCCCCGTATATATCGGAAGCAAGACAGAGACCGCTTTGTTGAAATTTGCGAAGAGTCTCGGTTGGGCGAACTACAAGGGCATACGCGTCGCCGCCAACATTATCCAAATGATCCCATTTTCGAGCGAACGCAAGGCCATGGGTTGTGTCGCGCGACTTCCGGATGGGGTTCACCAACGTTCACCGCCTGTACATCAAGCGTGCGAGCGAGATTCTCACACAGAAGTGCATGCGCCATGTGGTCGTAAATCGCGATGGACCGAATGAGAATGCAGGGGCAGCAGTATTGAGACAGCACCGATCGGAGATCTCGAGGAGGACAATGTCTCACGCGATCTCATGCACCATCACATTCTACGCCTCACAGACTTGCGCACGATTGCGTTGTGTTACCGTGATTTCAGATGCTGGCCTCCCGATTACATGCAGCTTTTGGACAATGAAGAGGTAACTCCGTTGGAAAGACTTATGTAGTACTTATGACTGACTGACCTGCACAGGTTGAATATGATGATTTGGCAATCGAACTCACACTGATTGGCATCACTGGCATTGAGTAGTGGCTATGGGCAATACTGAGGGTGAACGAGTTAGCGCAGCAGTAGCGAGAGGGACATGCACAAGACAAGACGGTGCGAGTCGAGAGGGATTTGGATGGGCACACAAAGGGGGATTTCAAAGAGAACACAGATACATTGCCAGCCCATTGAGGGTGCGTTTAAGTAGTCCATAAGGCAATAAAGCATAGTGGAGCACTATCAAGTGACTCCATTGCGGGATATGAAGGCGAAATGTAATCGAGCGGTCGAGGGAAAAAGAGAATGAGCATTACTAAGACGCTGAGACAAAGTGGGAGAAAAGGGCACTCGGCCTGTGCTGCCTTGCCAGCATTGCCCGTTGACGCTGGCCGAGGGTCCGTGCTCAGGGGCACAATACGAATTTGAAAGTGGGTCAGACAACGCCCTGGAGATGCATATTGGCGCCGCCCCTGTTGGAGATAAGATCGGTAATCAGTCCAATGAAAAGTAAATGTGCCGGAGGCGTTCAAAATGAAAGTGAGACAGGGGAGCGCTCTTGGCGTCGTCCCCAGTCATTATCCTCCTCCCCCTGCAGCGCCAGCACGTTGCAGGCTCAACTCGAGTGCGCCTTGAGTGCACCTTGAGTGCCGCGTTGCTGCGTGCGTCCCTCGTCATCGCGTCATCCTCCGATTTCAGCATTGAGGGTCCTCTTCGCGATGGCGTTCGGGAGGCTGTTGCTGATTGTATAATGGCTGGCGTTCGCGTGACGATGTGTACTGGAGACAACGAGCTCACTGCCCGGTCTATCGCTCAACAATGCAGCATCTACACTACTGGCGGAATTATCATGGAAGGACCACATTTTCGCACGCTGTCACCGGACGTCATAAGGAATATTGCGCCACGATTGCGGGTCCTCACACAGTCCTCGCCTGAGGATAATCGATAAACGATTACTGGTTGAAACCCTCAACAACCATGATGATATCGTCGGCGTCACTGGGGACGGTACCAACGATGGGCCTGCTCTCAAGAGTGCTAATGTGGTGTTCTCTATAGGTGTCACAGGGACCGAGATCGCCAAAGAGGCATCTGATATTATCTTGATGGCTGACAACTTCTCGTCGATCGTTAAAGCTATCATGTGGGGCCGGTGTGTCACCGACTCTGTACGCAAGTTCCTTCAGTTCCAGATCACCACCAACATTGCGACTATTGTTATCACCTTTACCACTGCCCTTGCATTATCTGGCGAGGAGGGGACCCTCAGTGCAGTGCGGCTTCTTTGGATCAAGCTCATCATGGACACCTTCGCCGCGCTTGCGCTTGCGACGGACCCGGCCCCACCAGTCCTGCTCAACCGCAAGCCCGACAAGAAACCCGACCCGCTTTTCACTGTCGACATGCTCAAGCGGGTCCTCGGGCAGTCGGCATATCAGATCGTCGTCATCCTTATCTTCCATTTCCTCCGTTCACGAATTCTTGGGTTTGATCATTCCGATGACTCTTCAGTGCAAAAGCACAAAGACGCGGTTGTTCAGGCCTCAGGCGCTGGTCTTCAGCGCGTTTGTGTTCGCCCAGATTACCAACTCGCTTAATTGTCGGCGCCTGGACAGAAAGTTGAATGTTTTCGAGGGTATGTTGAAGAATTGGTACTTCATGGGAATCATGGCCATCACTTTCATCGGTTCGTCGTTTCTCCTGGGGTTGTATCGAGTCTAAATTCTCCAAACAGAAATTGCTGTTCGAGTCATTATTCGATATGCATTATTTGCTTCGTTGGTGGCTCCGCGTTTCGGGTCACTCGCATGGGCGGGAAGGAATGGGGCGTCTCTCTTGTTCTCGGTTGCATCTCGCTTCCGCTTGGAGCTCTCATCTGCCTTGTTCCCAACGAGCCTTGTAAGCGAGGCTTTGCGAAGCTATTGCTGCTACCTAAACCTGATGCGGCACCTACCATGTTGCCGGATGCTGAGGCTGGTTTTGCCTTCGCCGAGTGACAAATGCGCAACAAATCGTAGACAGCTATTGAATGGACTACAGTAGCTCAGTACCGCATATGCTAATTTTGCATCCGCCCACCCCGTTTTATGTACCCTGCATTTAGTGACGCCCCATTGTCTTTTAAGCTTTAAGATTTATGCATTTATGCCCCGTAGTTACCAGCTAGTCATATGAACGTTACTGAATGGGACTGAACGAGATCCGAAGTAACACTTCCTGGGTGTAGGGAGATGGACACAATGCCTTCGCTGCCGTATCTGAGCGAGCGAGTTCGAGATGAGGATGTCGCCCAGTTGCCCTATAACGCAGCGGATTAGAAGCAGACAAACATCCGGAACGAAATATATGTTACCAGCTTGCTCTGACCATATAGCTTGAGAACTCCAATTTTCTTTGCCAGTGCGAGAAAATCGTCTCTGGGTTTGAGCGTGGACCATCGAATGCCCTCCGGTGGCGTCATGTGGTGGCCAAGGGAGCTGACATGGACGACGACGCGCATGAATCCGGGAGGAGCGTTCTTTGCGGTCGCCGTGAGAAGGGGAAGGAGCAACTTGGTGAGATAAACGTGTCTGCGGGCGAGAGTGATTATCTCAGTGTTTTGACACGAACGCAAAAAGTCGGGCTCTGGGGAAAAGGTTTGAATCTTGTTTCTCAGTACCTAGAACGTGCGTCCCGAATTGGTTGTCATAACCTTGTTCGTGACCCTATCGATAACTGCGTACATGCCGCTGCTGTCACAGCCTGCCAGCCAGTCACCTTGTCGTGTTAGTTCACTTAGTTGGTGGGTAGGCATCATGGTGCCATACTTCCAAGTCATGGGCGGAAGGGCGCGCAATTGGTAGGACACTCACGCGTTGTTGTAAAGTGCGTGAAGCTTAGGCACCTATTTTCCAATGAACTCCTCTGCAGCAGCTCAGTTGGTCGTTGGTTGGCCGGGTGCGAGAGCGGAGGATCACGCTGTTCTCCCACAAACAAAGGGAAAACAGGTGACTTCATTATTTATGCGACGAACGAGTACTGGTATAGCCTGGTAAGCCTTGTAAGACGAGGGCACAAAAGGCCATAAACCACGTACTACGCAACAAACACAATGGCTTTCTGATCAGAACAACGGGTTTAAGGTGCCACATCGTTCCACAACCTGTAAAACGCTACAGGGAGTCGCGTGGGAGGTTGCCATATCCCAAGTCGATGAGTTCTGCTCCTCGATGCGGCTCTCAAACACAGCCTTGAATCTTTCCACCATTCGTTTGTCGATGAATACCAAATACGACGCGATCAAAAGAGCGCATGAAACGAGCTCCTTGCTCCACCAGCAAGTTGGACCAGATGTCCACGATCATGCTGACATCGTTATGAAACCCCCCGGTTCCGAAGCTGCCAAGCACGATGTACGAATACCCTGGTGCTCGAAGAGGAACAGGATCCGTGCCATGCGCCCGCGTATGACCCCCTTGATCCGAGCTCCCGTGTCCAGGTCGGTCCCATTCCTGGCACGCTCGTGTACAACGCCGGCGTTGACTGACACGCATGTGACGACCTCGATCTGATATGGCAGAGCCCATGCACCCGCATCATCTCTGAGAATGACCACCGAGGGCGAAAAAAGCAGAGTTCCGCTTAGCTTTGCAATGGGGCCCGAAAACTGTATGTTCAGGGGCGATGTCGGCTAGCATGAAACAAGGGACGAGGTGGAATTCAGGGAGGCGCTGGGT
>Ga0307510_10004623_pt1 | contig 16230 bp, 20 predicted proteins | sample 12_EM_MG_FD_207224 | JGI IMG/M metagenome (GOLD analysis project Ga0307510, IMG submission 207224) | Populus trichocarpa ectomycorrhiza microbial communities from riparian zone in the Pacific Northwest, United States - 12_EM | ecosystem: Host-associated > Plants > Roots > Unclassified | place...
AAATTTTATCTCCATTTTCTTTCTCCCCCCCCCCCCCCCCCTTAGTGACTCCCGCTTGTCTATGCCCATGGTCTCGCACATCGTGTCGTCTTTTCTCTAATTTCCCTCGGACATTCCTGACCCTTCTCTCCTTACTCGTCACCCATGGACCTGGACAAGACGCTTTGTATATTCCTGATGAATATGAGCCCACTCCAGGCCTGTAACTCACTGTGTGAATATGGCCACTTCTGCTTTTATGTCCTCTCGGAAGTCCTCGAGTGGGACACCGTCGGCCTCTCCACGCTTCTTGTATCCTCCTCCAAGTCCTCCCACTTCCTGTACAGTCATTTTCATCGCCGATATTGGCATTGGTTTGACTTCCTTGTCAGAGACAGGTCTCACACTCGTGTCATGTACCATTGCGATTCCAAGGTCTCGATTGTCCGCGGGGAGCTCTTTGAACGCTTCCGTCAGCGCGGCTACTTCTCGGAACGAGATGTGGTAGCAGTGCTTCGGTACATCCCATGGTTGTTCACCCAGTGATAGCAACAAGAGACTGATGCGTTTCGTCTTATCGCCAGTTCTGTCTTGTCCGGCGTGAAGTACTGCATGACCACGGCATCGTCCACCTGGATCTCAAGTACGTTGCCTCCCCTCGATCGTCGGCGAGGTCCTTGTACCTTAACCCGTGGCTTGTCAACAGATCGGATGATATTCCTTTCCGAAAACATGTCTCATATGCGTCATATGCCTTTCAGTGTCAAACACCTCCGAGTCGATGCCACTGGGAAACTGCTCACGTCCGTTGGAAGAAGTCTTGGATATGTAGCTACAGAGTGCTGAATCAAAAGGGGCATGACAAACTTGGCATCGCTGGTCAATAGGGTGGGGTTACTTGCTCTCCTTGCTGATCATTTGTGGTATGATAACATGTTGCAAAATCATTACTTACGTCCTCCTCTGCGGATACACTCGTTCAGGGAAGATAGTGTGAAGGAGGTGATACGGCAGGCGACAGGCGACAGGCGAAGGTGAACTTCCACGATATTTCCGATGAAGGTACGCCTGGGATCAATCGCGGGCTTGTGGAATGTGATTACCTGACCTTCGCGCCCTACATACATCACAGCCGAGAACTTCATCAGCGCGCTTCTCCATCCTGACCCCGCACGTTGCCCCACCGCCAAGCAAGCGCTGTCACATAGATGGCTCATGACCTCTGCGGCCTACTCGAGAACTTTGACCCGCGCGCACGCTGGCGGAACGCCATCGGGGCGGGGCGGGCCATGTCGCGGTATACGAAAAGAAATACAGTACAAACAATAACAAAAAGGACCATCTGGCACTCAGCTCCGACGATGAGGATGATAACGGGAACCGAAACGTGTTGGCATCGTGTGGCGCGACGCCGGAACCACTGGCAGACTCGAAGAGACAGCAGCAGCACCTTTCGCCCCCATCGCCGGATGATCGCACGCTACGGGGGCGGGCTGGCGGAACTCGTGGTAGAGGGGGACTCCACACGCGACGACGTCTTCATCATCATCGTCCTCCCCAATATCATTTTCTGATGCCTTCAACATGGCCAAGGCTACTTCCAAGGCCGAAAAGGTGCAGGAAGGGGACGCACCCCGTGCAGACGACGGCAGCGTCCCATCCGCGCAAAACGGAGGAGGATGAGGATGGCAGAGGTGGCGCTGCGTATGCTGGGTCTTTCGACTTTGGGGATCACGGCGATGTTGCCGCTGGTGAGACGCCGGGGGAGGGTACTGTCGATCTGCTCAGGAACCTGTGGCGACAGATGCAGCTGACACCCTGCGCTTCATAACCCCCCCCCTCCATTTAGACCTTCGATTTTATCTACACTTACCGTTACGGTTGCAACCCATCCCACCGCTCCGGTGTTATTTGGCTTTTTTGGTTTTTCTTTCCCCTCTGCTCTGTTCGGGTTTCGATCGTATGGTCCGTTGTAAGGCTTTACAAAATATATGATCAGTTCTTTATCATTTCGAACGGACCGTCGCCGCGGATAATCCCTTTGTGTAGCCACGCCGCAAAATCGTGACATGAGGCTGGCCCATCACAAAGTCCGGCGAACTTGAACCGAACATATTTGAGCATTGCATATACGGTGATCCATTCGGTTAGATGCTAGGGAGTAGAGTGCAACTGCCACAGCCAGTTCTGACTCTAAATCGATCGCAAGCCTGTATTTATGTACTGTACTATGATATAACACCGCATTTCACAGAGGTCGGGATAAATGTCCTGGTACACCGGGGTGTCACAGTCCATACTGCACACTGAGTTCAAAGATATCATACAAGGTCAGAATGTGATAATAGAAAAAGTAGAGTAATTGGCACCCCGGGCATCGAAAAAAATTGTAAGGGAAACGGCGATAAGCAGACAACACAAAATATCGGTTGGATGGAAAGCGGATAACACTTTATCGATCACTGCACGTACTCCCCACTTTCCCCATCCCAGTATGGACGGTTACAGGGTGACCGCAAAGTTGTCGCGCAGCGATGAACTGCTCAATGGCTTCCTTGACAGGTCCCGATAGCCGCCGGTCCCACGTGAATAAGAAAAGATTTTGTAGAGCAGGTAACACTTCTGTTGCTCTTTCCCCGGCAAGCTCTTGAAGGGCAGGTGCGACAAGTCGAACCGAATGCTCGAATACTAGGGTCACTCTCTTGACAGCGGTGAACGGGTGTAAAAGTTCTCGCCATTGGATGACCTCAACTTCGCCTTGCCAATCTTTACGAGATACTGCGATCTGGAGGCTTTCCAAAGTTGAGAGGGAAGACAAGAATGAGTTCAAGACCTGCGGAAGAGCAGAAAGCTGCCAATCCAACGGTTTGCAAGAGATTAGCAACGATAGGACTTGCCAGTCGTCATAAATGATCTCTTCTCGTCGCGAAAGTCTAATCAGGATAGCGGAATCGGAACATTCTACGCGTGCTGCATGGCTTGTCATGAATGTTTCCGTGCGACGGATGAAGTGCCCAAGTCGTGGGGTGTCGAATACTAGTTGATTGAAGAACCAAAAATAAGTTTGGTTGAGCATGGGTGTTTCGATTTGAGACAGGATGTCCTCCAAGTACTCGGTCTCGCCGCGGAAGTCTAAGGAGGTGAGATTGGGGAAGACTACGCGAGTGAGCGGGGGCGGATGTCGGCTTGCTCGATGGGCCCAAGTTCGAGGGTATCGGAATCGAAGTTCAAGTGATTCGAGCCTGGCCAACGTGGACAAACAAGGGACGATCGTCTCGGGTGCAATATATCCGGAATGAGGAATACCGCGAAGGGAAAGCCGGACAAGGTTAGTGGTAGATGAAAGTAGGTTTCCAATTGACGGATAAGGAATGCGATCCAAGTCGAGTGATCGCAGACGTGGGGCAGATCCACCCAAAAAAGAATCGGGAAGGACTGGCACGTTTTGTCCAAAAGAGGTGAGACACAGACTTGTCAGCGCCGGGAATGCCTCGTCTATTGCCGCAAATTCTTTCAAGGGATCTTGAAATTGCTCGTTTTCGTAATAGATTTTACACACTCGATTGTGATGCCCGAGCGCTGCAATGAAGTTGGTCACGTCCTCTCTGGACTTCATGTCCATGGCAGATATGACAATAGGCAATGCTGGCCAGACATCCAGCGTTTTCGAGTTGACCGATCGTTTTCGAGTGCAGTAAAGCTTCAGATCCAGGCGACGTGGTGAAGCAAACACGATACATCGCCATCTGCGGCCCACGTGTACCAGTGTTTGCCATCCATCATAATTATGATCATAGTCAAATTCATCGGCATCATCTTTACCCAGATAACACTCGAATATTTCAAGGAGGACATTGTCGGGGAGTGTGTCGATAGTCGCCCGTAGGTAAAGCCGGTCTTATCGCCCAATTCAGTACTAGTCAATAGTCATCCTCAGAAGGACCTGGTTTTTGTCACTCACCCCGGCCCTCTTCAACCCACAACATCTTCCGTCGACGTGCAATATGCTTTCCCCCATTGGAATCCCCGATGGCCTGCATTAGCGATGCGTTAAGGGATGGGTAGTCGGTGGTGGGAATGGCGAAGGAGAGGAAAACGAGGAAGATTGTCATGTCACGGAGGACGTCCCATTACACAACCGCATTGCCGCGGTGCCGAGCGCGTGCTGATGGTGCATTGGGTGGTGAATTCCTGATCAGAATGGTGCCGAGTGCCAGTGCACACTGAGCACAGGGTACGTTGAAGTTTACAGCACGAGAGCTCACGGCACGGGTATTGTCATGGGGGGTTCGGTCACATGAAGGAATATCAGAGCCGCGCGGCGAATAGCAGCGAGCCCGTCATTATATTGTCATGATTGCCGCGGCGGCGCTCAGAGCGGAAGGTCGACGCGATGTCAAGGAATTACACGCTTGTGAACAGTCGGCGATCTCGGCGATCGAGACGATTGTCTTGATAGAGAGCGAACTGAGCCGAATGATATTTGTTGTAGGCACTGGCGAGTCGGCCACTTGCCTTATCTAGGAAGAGGAAGAGGAAGCAGTGCCAGTGGCACAGGCGGAGGCGGAGGTGGACATTGGCTTGGCACAACAACACAGGGACGTGCCAATTGCGTCCGTCTCCGAGAAGACCGAGAAGTCTTATACAGTAGATGATAGACAGGTAGATGATAGTTTCTTGAATTAGACGCTGAAGAGGGTTTACTACGTTTGAACCTATCTATGTGTCTAAAAAAGATGTGGGCAGAGATCATCCCGTTTCAGAATGGCCCGAATCCCAATGCTCCCTGGCACGCGCCCTCTACATCGTCGATCTGTCAACACAGCAGTCAGCCCAGCCAAACTGGAACGATGTGGGAAGAGGCGGAGAAGCGCCAAATTCTCCAAAAAAAAAAAGGTGGACAGACCTCTTTAGGGGCGTTGGCGCTGAGCACGATGGGGTGTTTCGCGCCGACAACCACTTCATCCTCAATGCGCATTCCGATGCCGTGAAAGTGTTTGGGGAATTGGGGATTGGCCGGGACGTAGACACCTTTTGACGTGGCGGTCACGGCGTCAGTATGGTGACGACGCACCGACGGGAGCAGAGGCAACAGGCAGGTTTCACATACCGGGCTCGATGGTGATGACCATCCCTTCCTTCAGTCTAGCATATGTCTTAAGTTTACCGAGGTGATTAAAAGTGGACAAAGGTTATATTGCTCACGGCGCACTCCTTTCCACGGTCCCCGCGTCGTGCAAATCTATTTTCCAGAGCCCGCAGATTAATATAGAAGAAAAGCAAGAAAAAGTAGGGACTCACCGATGCCGATCGGATGCGTCAGGTAATGCGGGTACAACACGCGTTCCAGGACGGTGCCCACGCATGGCAGGCCGACGCGCTCGAGCTCGGCGCGCAAGAGATCGACGGAGCGGCGGTGGAGCGTGTCGAGCGAGTGTCCGCGCGCGACGGCGCACTCTCTCACGAGCGCTTTTTGCGTCGCGAGCAGGGCCGCGTACAGCTCGCGCTGAGGCGGGGTGAACTTGCCGTTTACAGGGAACGTCCGTGCTGCGCGTGGGAAGGAGTAATGTTGAATGACTTGATTTCAAATTTTTCTGATTAAGGGGAAGGGGGTGCTTACAGATGTCGGAGGCGTAGCCGCTGCGAATTGAAAAGTCGAGTTGATCGCGCGTGTGAGTGAGTTACGAGTATGAGATGGACGCCGCGCACTTGTATTCTCCGCCTGCGTCTATGAGCACCAGCTCTCCATCACGGAGAAGGTGATCGTTTCGGGTGTAGTGTATGATCAGCGCATTTTCCCTGTATGCTCGGGTTCAAAAAACAGCCAAAAGACCGGGAAAAAGGTAAATGCGCTTACCCAGATGCGACGACGGGGACGTACGCGGGACGCTGCGCACCGTCCCTCGCGCAGATATACTCAAAGTGGGCCTGAAGATCGGCTTCGGAGAGCCCGGGTTGAGCAAAGCGCATCGTCTATTTCTCTCGCGCGCATCAGCCAGCCAGCCGACCCCCGGGTCCGCCACCAATACAACCAATACAACACACACTCACCTTTGCATGTGCCCGCGCGCTGATCTCCGCCGAGGCCTTCATCACCTCGATCTCATGCGCGCTCTTCACGCCCCGCAGCTTCCCAACGAGCGGCGCGAGCGGCCTCCGCTTGCAAGCCGAAACGACGTCGAAATACGACGACGGCTCCGACTCTGCGTCCGCATCGAGGTCATCGGCCGCGGCGGCGCGCTGACCGCGCGAGAAGTAATACTTGAGGAGCGACGCCGTCGCCGAGGACGAGGCCGCGCGCCGATGAGCGTGAGCGTGGCCTTGGTGGCGGTGATGGGCGCGATGGGCACGGTGGCGATTGTGACGGTGATGCGGAGGCGCAGGCACGTCGACGTACACGTGCTCGGCGCGCGCCGCGAGTGCGCGGAGGTCATCGACAAAGTTCTCGAGCGGACACGCGTCGTCCGCGCCGAAGAGCGCCACGACGTCCTCGAAGCGCGTCGACGCGCCGTCCCATTTTTCTTTGGATGGGTCTTTGCCCGTGCTGTAGAGGAGCATGCGGAAGCCACGCGACGAGCTCGTCTTCTCTGTGTGGTGTGGTGAGGGTTTTTCCCCATTTTGGGGGGGTTCTTTGAGTGAGTGGGGTGAAGGGGAGAAAAAGGCGCGTCGTCGATGACTGACCGAGTATGAGCGCCGCATCTGGCTCCTCGAACCCAGTGAGGTACCAAAAATCCGAGGCCTGACGGAACTTGTAGCTTCGGGGAAAGCGGAGAGACAGAGAGGGGGGAGGTGATTAAATTAAGTGAGGCGTGGTGGAAAAAGAACGACTCACAAGATAGCTTACGGTCAGTGAGACATGGGGTTCTCAATGAGACGTGTGCGACGTGTGTGAGTGGCTCACCTGCGCTCATGTATTTGACGTGGCCGGCCACGCACACGACCAAGCTCCCGTCCGGCAGGCCGTCAACCAGTTGCTTGCGCCTGCGTTCATATTCCGAAGCTGGAATTCCCGGTGTGACCTCGCCCTGCTTGACTGTATGCGCATACACACACGCATACATGCATTCAGCGGTCAGCGGACGATATTCGGCGCAAGGATAAATCACACCACACACCAGCGCCAACGGCGGCGGCGGGTGGCGAACGCAGGGGTGCTGCTCACCGAGGTGGGGGTGGGACTTCGAGGTGGGCTGGCCAAAGATGGAGGGCTTCTTGGCTGGTTGATGGTGCGGGTGCACTTGCTCATGAGCTTGCGTGGCATATGATGCGCCGAGTCGTAAACTTGGATGGGAAGAGCGAAGAACGTGGTGACATTGAGTAGTCGAAAGTCGGTGCACGAGAGTGAGCGAACGCAGAGGTCGAGGAGACATGCGGGTCAGATTCAAGGTAATAGTATTCCCCCGGGCCACAAAAGTCCGCAGGTGGGTCGGCATTGCAAATGCATTTGTGTGTACATACATAACATAAACTGCAAACTAGTACTGCTGTACAGACATGTCCAGAAAGTGAAAAGGTATCTTGTATTGTAACATAGACGGGATGGATAGAAATGCAACATGATGATCCCCAAAAATGAGACAAAAAAAAAACTAGACGGATTCGTAGCCGTTGCGCCGCTGCTTTGACTTCTTTGACCTCGTGAGACGACGAACGAGGGCGCGGGCCGTGGTGTGGAATCGGGACTTGCCAGGGGAATATTGCTTCAACGGGGGATAATTGCGTTTTGTCGACGTCGGGGACCGCCGGTCAGTGGTCGTAGAAGAGGGCGTCAAGGGAAGCTGGATAGATTTCGGGCGGAGTCGTCCCCGTTTTTGGTCGACATCCAGAGGAGGCGCATTTGCGATGAGGTCGGGTGGGAGGATGTCCTCAAAGGTGATTCCGCGATAATGTCCTTTTCCCTTCCGTTCCTTCGTCTCCTGCTCCTGCCCTTCGGAGGTAGAGGTAGGGCCAGGACCGGAGTAATCGCTCGGGAAACCCGTCGAGTCGGTGTCCGATTCGGGATCCACTTTGTCAACTGATCGGAGAGTAGAGGCGCCCACTGTTGTATGGTACAGGACACCTTAGGTGGGATGGCGAGGGAGCGAAAGGTGAAAAGATATACGTACTGTGAGTGGTTTGACAAGGTCCTGTAATGAATCTGGCCGAAAGCCCAGTACCGATTTTTGCTAGGCAAGAAAGGGAGCCGGGGGAGGAGGGGGGGAGTTGGGTTTGATCAAGGTGGGGGAACACGGGGTAGGGGGTTTATGTACCTCTCATTTTGAGGAAAGCGCTGGGAAATAATATGCACGCTACTGTGGCCTTGTGAGAAAGAGAAAGGGATGATGCAATGTTGACCTGCTTACCTGAGCTGTACTGCTCTTGGCCACCCCGGTCATGCCATAATCCACTTATTGAGATGATGAGAGAGAGAGAGAACCCATCATCTTTCCAACCCACAGCCGACCATAGCCGAGATTCGGAGCCGTCCAAACCAAGAGCCTCAAGGCTCACACTCACACCCAAACCCAAACCCTCCCATCCACCAACAACCTCTCGAGCGCCCTCACGCGCTCCTCCGCGCGCTCCACCCTCCCCACAACCTCCTCCCGCTCCACCTGTACATCCCCGTCCCCGTCCCCATATCCGAGTCCTCTCAACCTCTGCCACGCGCACAGCGGCGGCCGCCTCTCCCGCGACCTGCTTCTCGCACTGCAGAGTGGCGTTTATTGCGAGCTCGGCTCGCGGCTGCATCTCGGGTGCGTTTGGCGCTCGAGCGAGGCGAGGGGCGACTCGGGCGAGACGTCACGTGCGCGTGTCGAACATCGTGTCGTACAAGTACGTGGACGATGATGAGGAAGCACCCGCATCCACACCCGCGGCGGCCGAAGATGCCGACGGGGTGGGTGGGTGGCGCACGAGGTTTGAGGCGGGCGCGGAGTGCGGTGGCCCGTGGGGATCAGGACTTGGCTGTCCTTCGTCAATAAATGCAAAGACCGATGTTCGGTGTCGGCGGTGTGTGTGCTTCGGCGCGCGGCTAGGTGGCGATATGCGTCGCGTACCTTGCTCGCATTCGCGTCGCGCGTACATTCCTCGCTGCGAGACGAATGTATCCTTGCTTGGACTCCTCAGCTTTGATACCGCATCGAACGGCCGTTGTTGTGGTATGATGGTTACCGGCCTCCATGTTCCCGTGCTTTGCAAACTTTGTAGTCTTGCTACTGTAGGTGGTCCAGGCGCTGGGGGTTCAGGTGAGGGCTGAGGTTATGGGCGTATATTATGGGCTTGCTAGGGCAGGGGCAAGGGCTTGTGTAGAGGGAATTCAAGTTGGAGATGCTTGACCAGAAGGGCGACAGAATAGGCATCATGATTGTGATTCAAAAAGACATGGCCTAAGTGTGACCAAGTCCAAAAACTCCCTTCTGGTGATCTTCCTTACGAGTGCTCAAAATGAGTTTGGACAATCGTTTTGGACTGGGACTCTTTGTGCCTGTTGAACAAGAATAAATTTTTCGAAAATCGTTGTTGATTTTGGCTATCCTGTACAGCACGGGCTGCGAACTTGAAAGCGATCAATGCGGACATCACCGAACCCTCTATCATGATGTTGCGGCTCCCATTGGGGCGTAGCTATCGAGAAGGGTCACTGTCATCCCACCAAACGTCACACAGGTATTGAACATCCATAAGGAAAACCGGAATCACCAAGGTTTGCAAAGGCTTGGGACAACGGTTTCTGGGCAACTTCCCTCAGTCCACAGTAAGGACACCCAACCACTGTATCTGTCACTCCGCAGTTGCTTGGCTTTGGCCTTGGCGAGTGCTATTGCAGATTGGTGGTCATCAAATCAAAAGCGTACGTTCAAGATAATCAATCAATGAAATTGACCAAATCCGACGTAACCAACATGGCAACAGCACTACGTAGTAGTCATAATAAAGGTGACTTTTGCCTTCGTCTCACCATACAGTTGGGACTTCCGAGTCATCGGAAACTGTCCGAACGAAGCACGAGCGACTGCTAGTAGATTTTATATGACTCGTTAGATGCTATGCAAGAGAGCCTACTGGTTGCACTGTATTGTTTGGCGCCCATATATGATGAAAGGCTTGTTGGTGGCGATGACACCAACCTCAATTACATTAGTAGCGTCGAAGCAGTCCGTAATTATCTGCGCTCGTACATCACAGGAAAACTCAACGAAAGCCGAATCGGAAATCAGGCTTGAGACAATCAGAACAATCGGGCGCGAGGCGCAACATTCGTGGGAAAGGAGTACAGGCACCGGGGTGTGTGCGTCGTTCCCCGGGACATAATTTAAATCATTGCTGTGTTTTCTCACACGACCACCCACGCCTCCTCGTTGGGCTGTTCCCCCCCGCGGGGGCGATGAACACCTTTAACGGCATCCAGCGTACGCCCCAGAACGCGCAGCGCAAGACGAGGTGCCGCTCGAACGCCACCATTACCACCACCACCGCCATCGGGGGAGACCGGTGAAGTGTCCTTCGGAGGGGGCACAGGCGGGAGCGACGGGAGCAGCGCCTCGGCGTCCGTGGGAGACCACCACGGGGAGGACTTCTTCTCGTCATCGTAAGGCGAGGGCGATCGAGAGTTCAACGACGAAGGCGAGGGCACCGCCTTCTTTTCCAGCGGTGGTGGCGCACGCCTTCGGTCCCGAGCGTTTGACGCCGGCTTAGCAGGGGGTGGGGGTGGTGTTTGGCCGTCCTGGGACTTTGAAGCGCTCGTGATCAGGTGTGGGGGGAGTAAATCCGAGAATGAAGCGCTGCGAATCCGTCCGCCGCCTCCGTGTCCGTGTTTGCGTGCGGTGGTGGAGCTGCGGTTGACCGGCGTCGAAGGGGCACTCTTGTTGCCTTTAGAAGGCGAGCTGTGCCGTTGGTACATTGTATCATCGGCGAAAAATACGGTTCGTTCGTAGGCTTGAACTGCGTGTGGGGTGATTAGCATGGCAAACAGTAGAGGGTGTGTGTGTGTGCTACTGTACGTACGGGTGGGCCTGCGACCTGAGCTGCGGCTTGGTGTTGGAAAGTTGGCGGTTGCTGCGGGGAGGAGAGTGCCATATGCTTCTCCTGGCGCACTGACATAGTGTGTTTGGGTGGTGGTATCGAAAAACGTGTATTGTCGTGTGTCTGCATCGTAGGCAGTACGGACCATGCCATGAGGTAAACGGTCCACATCCTAAACAAGGGAATGAGAATCGAGGAATGTGCGTTCGGTGAAAAGGGGTATAAGGAGGGGCGAAAGGGGATTTGGAAGTACCTCTTCGTCCTTGACCCAGCGACGATAAGAACTCATAGTTGTGAAGGGAGAAGGGAATGAAAGAAGTGCCAGTGAAAGTGAGTGTTGGTAGTCTAGATAAAGGAGAGCCCGAAGGTCACGGTATTTATTTACTAGAACAGCCTCGCCCCGCCCCCTCAACGCTGTAACCGTGCAACGACCCAGTACTGCCATCAGCGCTCACCTCGATCAGATCAGATCTGAACGGGTACAGCCATCTATTCAGGTCACGTGAATAGTCATCTGAGCTGACGCGTTGCCAATTTCTTTCCCAAATTACTTACTACTCTTGATTCATCCAGACTTCCATCCAGACTCCCAAACATGCCGCTCGAGGCCACCATGATCGTGCTCGACAATTCAGAGTACATGAGAAACGGTGATTACCAGCCCACGCGCTTCGGCGCACTCGCAGACGCGGTCACGACGCTCTTCCAAACCAAGATAGACTCGAATCCAGAGAACACCGTCGGCGTGATGACCATGGCCAACAAGGGGTGCGTGCGCTTCACCACCATCCCCCCTCCCGGAGAGCATGTAATGAAATGAAATACACACTCAGGCCAGAGGTGCTCGTCACGCATACAAAAGAGCTCGGCCAGATCCTCGCGGCCGTGCACAAGACGTCGAGCAACCTCGGCCGGACGGCCTCCATCCCGACCGCGATCGCGATCGCGCAGCTCGCGCTCAAGCACAGGCAGAACAAGACCCTCCGCCAGCGCGTCGTCGTCTTTGTCGGCTCGCCCCTCGAGGACGTCTCGCCCGACGCCGAACGCGCGCTCGTCCGCCTCGCCAAGAAGCTCAAGAAGAACAACGTCGCGCTCGACGTGATCGCGTTTGGAGACGGCATCGAGGAGGCGGGCGAAGGCGGCCACAGCATCCTCCGCACCTTTGTCGAAACCGCGTCCTCGTCCGACAACTCGTACGTTCCCTGCTTTTTTTTTTTTTGAAATGTTCTGTCTGCGAACCGACTCGTTCCTTTTTCTCTCTTTCTCTTCTCTTTTCCAGACATTACCTCGCCGTCCCACCAGGACCTCACCTCCTCTCCTCCGTCATCCTCAACTCGCCAATCCTAGCCAGCGACCGTGGCATCCCAGACGAACTCGCAGCCGTACCCGGCGGCGTGGGTGCACCCAGCGGTGGAAGCACGTCGCAATTCGAATTTGGCGTCGACCCGAGCCTCGATCCTGAGCTTGCAATGGTCCGGTTTGCTCCCATCAAGAACTCGACGTATCATACATTAACCAAAAAAATATTATAGGTTCTACGGATGTCGATGGAAGAGGAAGCTGCGCGGCAAGCAGCTGCCAACGCACCACCAGCGTCATCATCGGATGCGGCCGCTCCAGCAGCGGCAGCGGCAAGTTCCGACGGTGCCTCCACCCCACGGCCGTCCCAACCAGCGATAGCAACAGCAGAAGCAGCCACGGACGAGAACGAAGAAGCGCTCTTACAGCAAGCGCTCGCTCTCTCCTCCGAAGGCGGCAGCGGTGACGTCGAGATGACAGAGAACCGTGGTGATGGGGACGAGGATCTGACAGAAGAAGAAATGATCGCACGGGCCATCGAGATGAGCATGCATCCAGAGTCCTCTGAATCGGAAGAAAAAAAGAAGTAATCCCCCTCTCACTTGTTGTACACCCACCCACCTGCTCCTCACAATATACTTTCTTTTTAAATACCACTAAACCTCAGACGCCAAGGATCGTTTGTGGGGGGGTATATGTGTGGCGTCTTCACAGCTAAACGGGACGGAATACACTCATCTCCCAATATACAGCCAAAAAAAATGGAGGAAAAACCGAACAAGGTGAAGATGTTATGGATCAAGTTCTGTATGATATTGTAGGTCTACACCGCCTCACCCTCCGCAGGTGCCTCCGTCTGTGCCTCCTCCGTCTGTTCCCGCTCCAGCTCGTCTTCCCAAGGACCGACATCGGTCATGCTACATCCACCAGCGCACTCGCACGTCCCTCCAAACTCCTTGGGCAAGTTCTCAGCGGGTATCTGCGCGAGGAGCTTGTCCTTGTACTGGGCCCCGATGATGTCGATCTTGCTCACGGTGACCTCGTCGAGCCAGACCTTGATGATGGACCAGATGGCGCTGAACGCCCAAGGCGCGTTGATGATGTAAAACTTGCCCATGATCTCCGGATAACGGTCCTGCCCGATCGCGGCGGCCGCCATCACGTAGTCCTTGACGCGGTAAAAGTTGGACAGCGACACGCCTTGGAGGTCCATGATCGTGCAGAACGTCTCGACGGGGTGTCCCACCGCCCGCGAGGCCGCCGGCATCCGCGTCGCCAACGATCGCTCGTACTCGCAGATCAGCCGCTTTAGCAGCCGGTCCTGCGTCGTGACCGCATAGAGCGCTTTGAAGTCTAGCTTGCCGATTTGCTCAATGTAGATCGGACGACCGTCCTAAAAAAAAAAAAGTCCACGAATTAGAGCGAGCCCCCTCCTCCGCTTTTTGAGAGGTGCGAAAGAGTTTTTTATTTTATTTTTATCTACCTTGTCGATCCTGTGGTAATACTGTGGGTAATACTTGTCTACCTCTGCCTTCTCCTTGAATTCGAATGTTCTGTGCGAAGAGAGGGTTGTTTCAACAACAAGGCGTTGTATTGTGATTCTCTAAAAAAAAAGGAGAACGCACCGCACGAGCTCGTCGACATTCTCGTCTTTCCGCCATTTTTCCGTCGACAAGAGCATCGCCTTGGCTTTGTGCACGTCGAATTTACGCGCGCGTAAGAACCTACGCCAAACATTCCAGAAACACCAAAAAAAGAAAACAAAGGGAAAAAGATGATGGAATGAAATGAAATGTGGGACGACGATAAGGAGCCCAAAAAAAAAGGGTCAGGCACCAATGGTGGGAAGACAGGTGGGTGTGTGTGTGTGGCGGGGGCGACGGGCAGATAGAGAGAGAGAGAGATCCACGACTCACCTGAGGAGCGTAGCATCGTCCATGCGCTCGGGGACGAACGCCTCTTCCTCCTGCAGCTCTTTCTTGATCGTATCGAGCGCGTGCTGCTGTGGCACCGTCATGTTTCCAAGACGACCAGGCAGCGGCACGTAATTCGGGTCGGTCACGCCCGGCGGGAGTGCAGATGCGCTTGCGGGTGCTGGTGCGGTGGACATGGCTATGTGTGCGGTGGTATCGTAAACAGTCTTGGGCTTGTGTTGTTTTGTTGCCTTGTTCGTGATTTGAGATCAAATGGGATTTTTAATTGGGGATTCTAAGATCGATGGGGAACGTTGGTCGTCCACGATAGTTCAAGAACGAGGTGGTACACGTGAGCTGTGGATTGGTGTATGATGTGTGGGGCAGAAGTGGAGAAATGACGACCGACTTTTTTTTTCTTTCAATAATTTGATTTCCTCATTCGGACATCTCCTGCCTCTTGGTTACGGTACTTTAGGGTCATTGTGCTCTTTACACTAAGTTATATTCGGTACAACGCTCGTGTGGCCGCAAGTTGAGTTGCGATGCTACACGCGCGCAGGTTGGGTCGTGCCACGACCCAAGTACTCGTACTGTACAGGAGGTGGTGTGTGCTAGTGTACAACTCAAACACGAGCACATAGTGGATGCGGGTGATGAATGAAGGGTGAGAATTGTATGTCATGATCAGTACGATGTGATGCGTAACGGTGGGCGTCGATAAAGAAAGGAATAAATAGATGCGCAGGTTGAAATGCACTGATGTTCAATCTAATCCAACGCTCTCTCTGCAAAAAATCGAAACCATCAAAACGAGTGGGCGCTGTCCCCTGAGAAAGAATTCAAAAATGAGTGGTCAGTGCCGCCAGCAACAAAACCTTGTCCTCATCCTTGAATTCCGGGTACCCTAATGATACATGTTTTTTGAGTGTTGACGACGAGAACAAGTTCAGACGATATCCCAAAGCTCTTCCAGGGCGCAGCAAAACTGTCAAGCCGTCAAAATCATGATCCAGGCACGGCACAAAGCACAATTCGTACCTTGCCACAAGCTACGCTCGCACTGAGTGGGTAATCGCTGATGCCGATCTTCTCATCGACAACGTGGTCCGCAAAGTCGTCCCTTCCACGGGCCATTGCACCGACGAACACGGCGACGTGGTGTGTTTGGGGCAGCGTAGGTAAGTATTGCGACAAACGCACGGTTTGTGAGTCACCAGACAAGGCTTTCCAGTCATCAATGAGTTAAAACTGTCGCGATCTTTGTCAACCTCGTGGACATACTGAGTTTGTATGTGTTCACTGGAAGATGGTCGGTGATAGGGTTCTGCAAAGAGGTGGGGTCAAAAAGAGTGGGAATTTCCGATACGCGAAGACGTGCCTTGATAACTTTTAGAAGCTTCTCTGGCCCGTTCACACCCCGGATGGACAACTTGTGCAATAATTGCACTGCCAAATCCAGAAAAGTCAATCAGGGCGGGGGAATGAAGGACGTAAAGCCATCAACTGACCCATGAGTCCGCTAAAGCGCTTGAAGGTGCGAGGAATTCGGACATGTGGGTTCACTTCGATCAGCGTCCCCTTTGCGGTGTGTATATAAACCTGCAGCAGGCCCGCCTTGTTGAGCGGAGAGTCGAGCAGCGTCAAGAGACACTGATGGGTGATATCCGGCCGGGCGTCCGCGATGTCGCGGCCCGTTTTTGCGAGGATGCTTTGATGATCGTCACAGTTAAGCAGCGTGTATTTCGCCACCCCTTCGCGCCCGTTACGTGCCTTGCCGGCGCTACTGACCTTGTACGCCTCAAGGCACGCCTGCTCCAACACGACAAATAGACGGCGGGGTCCTTTCGAAGCTGCTAGTGGCCCACGTGGGACCTGGGCCTGCACGGGGACCATTGATGGATTCGCGTTGGGCATGCCCCGAGAACGACCAGAGGGCAATGGCCGCGTCGGCCTTAAAGCGACCTCCTCATCCTTGTCTGTGCCTTCATTTCCCCCCCGGACACGTTGCGCAGGCGGTGGTCGCACACCGCTA
>Ga0307510_10004624_pt1 | contig 16230 bp, 8 predicted proteins | sample 12_EM_MG_FD_207224 | JGI IMG/M metagenome (GOLD analysis project Ga0307510, IMG submission 207224) | Populus trichocarpa ectomycorrhiza microbial communities from riparian zone in the Pacific Northwest, United States - 12_EM | ecosystem: Host-associated > Plants > Roots > Unclassified | place...
TAATATTTTTAAAGGTCTCATAACAGGTTTATTTCAGAGGAATATTTCTTGTGTGCCCATAATTATCTGTAATTGTAACCGAAGCCATCTGATCATTAATGTTCATAAATCTGCCCGATTGGGATAAGAAAGAATCGCCATAATAAAACTCCTGCTTACCCGTCTTACCACTTTTGTAAGTTATAGTCGCATACATATCAAGAGGCTGTAATTTAATCAGATGGGTATTCCGTTTAAGTTCGAATATCTTCATTATATCCCGATTCTGACTGGCCGCCAGTAAATACTCACCGTGGGCACCTGCGAGCTTAACCAACGCTTTACCATTACCAGGAATATATATACCGCTCTGTAAAATACTCAATGGTTTAAAATCACCTTTACCATCCCCCTTCATCATTAGCCCGTTGAACGCATCATAGCGACCGGTTGTCAGTTCGGTTCCAAAATCGTTACCATTCATTATCACATCCAGGTTGCCATCGCCATCAAAATCATCTACAGACATACCGCAAAGCTCCGATACCTGTGCTTGCATTGGTAAAGGTATCATTGTAAACTTACCATTACCATCGTTACGCAGGTATACCGATTCCATTGTATTGGCTTTCAGCCGTATAGCTCCCTGCCTCATTTCGGGGGTTATCACCTCGTCCATTGTAGCATTTGCAAACGACTTATAATTTTGGAATTTCACGCGCATGCCTATTATTTGTTTCACTATGTCGTCCCGCGTGTGCACTGGAAATTCTTTCATCTTCCCATTCGGGTCCTTTAAAAACACTGATGGGAAAGCATCATAGCTACCGTTATTATCAAAATCTTTTGCAGTTATATAAACCGGGTATTGGTCACTTGCCTTAAAAAAAGTATTCAGCCCGGTATTTCCAACTATATAATCGATTCGTCCGTTATGCTCAAAATCACCTGCAACAATAGTGTTCCACCATCCTTGTTTATTACCAATTCCTGTATTAGCGGTAACATTCTTGAATACGCCATGATCGTTTTTCAGAAACATTACAGGCATCCATTCTCCGGCCATAACCAGGTCAGGCCAGCCATCGTTGTCAAAATCTGTAAATACTGCATCACATATTAAGCCCGCATTTTTAAGATCTTTCGCTACAGATGCAGTAACATCAGTAAACTTGATATGGCCATCTTTGCTATCATTTCGCAGGATAAGGCTTGATACAGGCTTAGGGTAATTCCAGGGATCAACCCTGCCTGAAACAAACAGGTCGAGCTTACCATCCTTATTATAATCAACGGCCCTCACACACAATTTACTAGTATAGTTTTTAGGCAATGCATCGGTAGCTAGTTTAAAATTTCCTTTACCGTCGTTAACATACAGCCTGTCCTGGTAAAATGGTGAATTGGGCTGTTTATCATAACCACCGCTTGCTATATACAAATCCAGTTTCCCGTCGCCATCCACATCAAATAACAGCAAGCTCTCGTCTTTAAAATTGTCATTGGGATTTACAGCATCAGACAACAAGCCCCGTTGTATAAATTTACCATCTGCCTGTTGTAAGAACAATTGCGATGGGTATTTAGACGTACCGCCTACTATGATATCATCCAATCCATTCCCATCAACATCGCCTACTGCCAACCCCGGAGAATATTCCGATAATTTATGTGGCAATAGCTTCTGTACATTAAAGTCTATAAAATCCGTATCCTGATTCTTATAATTTACGCCCCGCATCCTTGTCACCTCGCGGAATAAAGACTCTTTATCAATTTCGGGCTGTTTAGATGAATACAGCTCCTTAGCGTTAGATATATTTACCTTTAATACCTGGTCGGCTTTTACATTTTTCAATGTTTGTTTCTTTCCATTTTGCCAGCAAATTATTACCGAATCCAACGTGGATACTTTCCCAAGCCCAAAATGAGCTATATTTTGTATGGTGGATAAGTATCCCCTAAAAGGAGTATTCTCATACACCTGGTGCTTGCCATGATCATAATAAATGTCAGCCCATGCCCCTATTCCATTCCTGTTAAACTCCCCACCCTGGAATGATATATGCAGGTAATGACTATCGTTCGGATCCTTCTCACGTAAAGTGTTTTTGTAGATCATGGCTTCATCATCAATATTATTAATGATAACATCCATGTCACCGTCGTTATCAAGGTCAGCATAAACTGCTCCATTTGAAAAAGTGGGTGTATTAAAGCCCCAGCTATTAGTTACATCATCAAATTGCAGTTTACCGTTATTTTTGAACGCAAAATTTGGGATTTTGATTATTGGTATCTGATCTAATATTTGTTTTTTGCTTGCGATAAAATAGGACTGCGCTCTAAAGTTCATAAAATCATGATCCGTTACATCACGTGGGTAACCGTTGGTGATGATCAAATCCCTGAAGCCATCGTTATCAAAATCAGTTAACATAGGGCCCCAGCTCCAATCAGTTTGCGAAACGTTGCTTAAAAAGGCTATCTCGCTAAAAACCGGGTCACCTATAGTGTCATTCTGCCCAACCCTTGGTCCCAGGTTTAATTGTAATGTATTGCGTGGGTATTGATACTGGTGCTTAAAACGATCATAGTTTTGAAAAGTCTGGTAACTATTAGCACTCATGAACATCTTTTTTCGATAATTATCCGGAGGGTTCATATCCAGTTCAAATACATCAGCCAGCCCATCATTGTTAATGTCCTCTATTTCCTGCCCCATAGCACTCATGGACGTGTGCTTAAAATACTCTTTAGATTTATCGGTAAACGTGCCGTCATGGTTATTGATGTACAGTATATTGTCGGGCAAAAAATCATTCGTCACATAAATATCTTTCCAACCATCCCGATTTATATCTACTGCTGTTGCAGCATGGCCAAAACCTTCTATTAGTATACCGGCTTGCTTAGAAACATTATGAAAGACGGCGTGCTTTAACACCGGATCCCAGTCATTGCGATATAATCTTCCCGTGCTCCTGGCTGTGCCATCTTTAATAATAGGCCTGAATAAGCTCGTATTATCGGTCGGGTCAACCTCGTTAACCGTGAGGTACATGTCGAGGTCCCCGTCATTGTCATAATCAAAAAATGATGCCATTGTTGAATATACTTCAATGTTGAGACCATATTCCTTAGCCATTTCTTTAAAATGAGGTATACCATTCTTATCGGCCCCCTGGTTAACATAGAGCAGATTTCGCCTTTTTGCCGAGTCGTTCAATAAGGTGTTGCATACATAAATATCAAGCAGGCCGTCGTTATTAATATCAACTACAGCTACGCCCCTGCCCCAGCCTCCTTTACCACCCACACCCGCTTCAGTTGTAACATCGTCAAACTTCATATCCCCTTTATTCAGGTATAATTTGTTTGATACGGCATTTCCTACGAAGTAAATATCCTGTAATCCGTCATTATTAAAATCGCCAACACCAACACCGCCACCATTATAAATATTGAGTTTATCCAGTGGGTTAATAGTGTCATTCTCAATGATCTTATTATTAAAATTGACCCCGGAGTAAGAAGAAGGTATCTGCTCAAACAATGTTGGCTTTTTGCAGGAAAAAAATAAAACAGGTATTAATAGATATAAAAGGTATCGGACAACTTTCATTATAACAATTTAGTTTAGCGGCGATCGGTTAATGGCCTCGCATCTATGCAATATTTACACCTGCGCGTATACAACATATATAGCAAGATATCACCCGCTAATTTATGAAAAAAGGGTGGTGATATATATCACCACCCTTTTCTTTTCAACTTTATTATTTAATTAATAACCAGCGTTTTGTTTTAATTTCCCGCCTTCAATATCTACCTCGTTCTGAGGAACAGGATAAACCTCGTCCCTGCCAGAAGTGAATTTTGCAATGCCAAGGGTTGGATTTGCAATACGGTTATCAGCCTTATAGTAGGCATTCAATACACCTGCCATATATCCTGCTGGCATTGGTCCACCAAACCTGCCGTCCATGCGTTGCAGGTCAAAGAAACGATGACCTTCCATACCAAATTCCAACTGTCTTTCAGTTATAAGCGCTGCAAGAGCGTATGCTTTACCATTAGCTGTAAATTGCCCTGTATATAATCCCACTTTATAATTAGCGGCCGGAGTATTGGTAAAGCCTTTTGAAGGATCTGCATCGTTCACGTAGGTTTTTACCCAGTTGGATGGAAGAGCAGCCCTTGCCCTTACCGTGTTCACGTCTGCTTCTGCCAGCGCCAAATTTGGAGCAGTTCCAAGTATATAGCATTCAGCACGCCATAATAATATATCAGCAAATCGGATGATATTATAATTATTGGCAACACCCTGGCTTCCTGCCCAACCCGCTTGAGTATCAGTGGTTGAAGCCTGAGCCGAATGATAAAATACATTTTTTATCGGCACATACGGAACCAGGTCACCACGTGTCCATGGTTCACCACCACCTAAACCCCAATCCAGGTAAGGGATACCTCTGCGGCCCACTGTCCAGTCAAGGCGCGAATCTATAGCCTCTGTAGTAGGAACGTATGCTGTAGCGGCGGCCACACCGTGATCATTGCCGAGATTCACATTATCGTAAGTAGGGAATCCTGTGGCAGGATCGATCTGGAACATTGGCAAGCCATTAGCATCAACTTTAAATGCATTAGCTAAATGATAAGATGGTGTATAAAACCCGCAGCAGCTTGAATAGGTACCGCCACCAGGGAAATTTAACACATCGCCCGCATCATCATTGTTACCGTTTGAACCGTCGTTTACCGTCATTTGCGCAGCAAATACGGATTCCGGGCCATTTTTGGTTAACGCATTAAAGTTATTAGCATAAGATCCCAAAGCATATCTGGCGCCACTGGCTGTTACACCGTTGTTGATACAGTCCGTCAGCAAGGGCAGAGCTTTATCATATTCATGATTGTACACATAGGCTTTCGCCAAAAATGCTTCAGCAGCATATTTATTGGCTCTGCCAGCCTGCGGCTGTGTAGCAGGCAATTTGGACATCGCAAAATCAAAGTCAGCCTCAATTTTGTCCCATATTGGAGCTGTATTAGCAACATTGTAATTACCGGCGACATAAGTAATTGTTTCATCTACGTAAGGCACATTCTGCCATACCTTAGCAAGTTCGAAGTGATAAACACCACGCAAAAAACGTGCTTCTGCCCGATCTTGATCGGCAGCCTCGGCACTCAGGGAACCATCCGTTACTAACGGTATCTGCTGGATCACATTATTGGCACGTACAATACCCGCATAACATACCTGCCATTTAGAGTCAAGGTACCCGTCTGTTGGGTTAATACTAACATGCTGTTCTATAGCCGTTAACCCCTCATCTCTCTGGTCACCCGTGCTTGAACCTTTGTATGCATCATCCGAGCCTACTCCGCCCCAGCTCCAATTACTGATACCAGACGCGAAAGCTGAACCTGGTTGACCCTGGTAAAACCCATCCAATAAAGAATAAGCCCCTATTAATAAACCATCTACACCTGCCTTGTTGGTAAGCGTAGTACTTGGAAGTACCCCAACGGGGGTCTTATCCAATACCTTCTTACACGAGTATGCCGTTGTAAGAAAGAGTATTGAACCCAAGGCAATTAATTTAAAATTCGATTTTTTCATAACAAATATATTTTATTGTTAAAATGTCATATTAACACCTACTAAATATGTTTTTTGATTGTTAGGATACGCACCATAGTCTACACCAAAAGACGCGCTTTGCTGAGGGAATGCATTACCCGCCTGGTTAAGGTTATTAACCGATGGAACCAGCTCAGGATCTAAGCCGCTATATTTGGTGATGGTAAACAGGTTAGTAGCCTGAACATATATGTGCAGTTTACTTACGCCAACTGATTTTAATATTCCGGGATCAAAATTATAACCAAGCTGTGCAACACGGCATTTCAAAAACGAACCGCTTTCAACGTAAAAAGTACTTGGAATTGTTGTACCCAGTGCTTGGGCAATCGTCATTGCCGACTGAGTTGCACCAGGGTTGGTAACAGTTTGGGTCGCAGGATCTACTCTGGCCGATTTTGTTATCAGGTCAATATCCTTGCCACCCGGAAAGGCGCCATAAGTGTCCGTCCAGTATTTTACGTAGTTAAAATCCTTATTACCATGTGAGCCGTATAATACCATAGAAAAGTCGAAACCTTTATAGCTGGCATTTAAATTAACACCATAAGTAAAATCCGGATTTGGGTTACCGATGAAAGAACGGTCATCAGCATTGATCTTTCCGTCACCACTCAGGTCCTTATAAATATAGGCACCAGGTTGCGCGCCAGAATAACCAGGCAAACTTGATACCTGTGATGGGTTCTGGTATATACCAGCTATAGTGTAACCGTAGAAGGAACCAATAGGCATGCCAACTTGCTCTCTTACAAAGGTACCGATACGGGTGCCGTTTGATACAGTGAAGTAACCCGGATCTACCAACTTAGTAATTTTATTTTTGTATGCGGTAATGTTTGCTCCTAAGCTGAACTTGAAGTCCGGTCCAACTGCACCACGGTATGTTGCAGCAAAATCAAGACCTGTATTCTGCACATCGCCCACATTTACAGTAGGGGGGGTTGCAGCACCTGTTGTTGAAGGAAGCGACAATGGGAACAATAACCCGCTGATTGATTTTTTATACCACTCCAAACTTAAATCCAGGTGATTGAATAAAGAAGCATCGAGACCAATGTTCAATATCTTATCAGTTTCCCAGGTAGTTTTAGGGTTACCAATACCTGTTTGAGCGTAACCTGTAGTAGTTGAATTTAAACCACCATTGATACCATAAGCAGTACTACCAAAACCATAATTGTAAGTATTCACTGCATTTGTGCCTAAGATATTGGCATTACTACCAGTAGAACCATAACTGCCGCGTAATTTCAGTTCCTGTAGCCAGCTAACACTTTTCAGGAAATCTTCCTGAGAAAGACGCCATCCTAAAGAGACAGATGGGAAATTACCCCATTGACGGCTTGGGAGAAAGGATGAATACCCGTCACGGCGTATTGTTGCGCCCAAAAGATATTTATCGGCATAGCTATAATCTAAACGAGCAAAGTATGATTCAGTACCTGTTGGCTGATAAAGGAACGTACCGTTGCCACCGCTCAAGCCAATAGAGGTTGGAAGCGTAGTACCAGCTACTGTCAGGAAGCTAGGATTAAGCGTAATAAAATTATTTGCCGAAACCCCTAATTGCTGACCACCAGTTTGTTTGATTTCGTAGCCTGCAAAAACACTGACATTATGTTTGCCAAATGTTTGTTTATAGGTTACACTATTGGTCCAGTTATAATTAAAATAATATTGGGCAACCTCGGTATAACCATTTGGATTGGAATGTGACTCATAGTCGTAATACGGGTTATGAGCTGTAAAATAGTAGAAAGTATTGCCTGCATTTCCACCGAAAGCTGTACGGACGGTGAAGTATTTCAGAAAGTCAGCTTCTGCAAAAACAGTTCCCTGCATGTTCCATGTTTTAGCCCTGTCGTTTTTAGTTCCTTCTTGTTGTGCAAGAGGGTTGCTACCGTTACCAAGTGGTTCGCCGGTTGGGCCATCATAAGCACCACCATAATTACCTGCTATATCATGAGCGGGGATAAGCGGCATTTCGCGGTATGTGTTTGAGATACTTCCACCTTCCTGCTGTTGGTTGAAAGAGCTGCCGCCATTGTTCTCGCGGTAAAACACGTAACCACTCTCACCAAAACGTAGATGATTATTCAGTACGCTGTAAGTGTTGTTAACACGTGCCTGGTAACGTTTCTCAAAAGTTTCAATTAAGGTACCCTGTTGATTAAGGTATTGTAATGAATAAAGATAAGTGTTTTTATCATTACCACCACTTGCTGTAATTGTGTGGCTTTGCTCTGGCGCGGTTTTGAAAATTTGATGGAACCAATCTGTACCTGCCTGGTTAAATTTTTGTACCAGGTAATCATTACCTGGATTCAATTCATCGAAAAGATAATATTGTTGAACTGCTGGGTCATTGGTTACCCCATTATCACCGAAGACAGGTTGTTTAACAGCACCATGGTAGCCGTAAACAGGCAGAGTTCCCGGACCACCCGGATAAAGCTGCTGTGACCCTGTATCATTGGCATCAAAAGCTAATTGCGATTGTTGTGCTGGGGTCATCAAATGCCAGACATTGCCGCCCGGAGGTACCTGGCTGCCATAATATGCATCATAATTAAGCACAGTTTTGCCAGCCTTACCTTTTTTGGTAGTGATCACAATTACACCATTACCGCCCGATACACCATAAATAGCTGCTGAACCTGCATCTTTCAATACACTGATGCTTTCTATGTCGTTCGGGTTTACCTGTGACATATTACCGATTTGGACACCGTCGACAACAAATAATGGTGTACTATTACCAAAGTTGGTAATACCGCGAATAAATACAGTACTTGAAGAACCAGGCGCACCCTGGTTAATTACAGTAACACCAGACGCTTGCCCTTGCAGCAATTGTTCTGAGGTAGTTACCGGGATCTTTTTGGCATCGGTAATATTCACTGTAGCAACCGCACCAGTAATATCCTTCTTTTGCTGTGTTTGGTAACCAGTTACTACCACTTCGTTCAGGGTACTATTGGTTATGGTCAGCGTAATGGTACCCAGCGATGGGCCCGTAACTGAAACCGATTTTGCCTGATAGCCAATGTAGGAGATCACCAATACATCGCCGGTATTTGCGTTGAGCGCAAAAGCACCATTGACATCGGTTACAACACCTACGTTTGTGCCTTTAATTTTTACGGTAGCACCTATTACCGGCTGCTTGTCATCGCTTCCGATGACCTTACCCGTAATCCTTGTTTGGGCTGTAACTACCAATGAGGAGAGAGTGCATAATACTAGTATGCACAGCATCCTTCCTTTTAGAAGTAAACTTTTAAACATGAGATTGAGATTTAGTTGATTAATTTATTGATTTAGTTGATAATTGATGGATTCTCGTTAGAATCAGTAACCTGTGGTTACTGGCTGGGGTCAAAAAGCATTATGCGATGCCCCCTGAAATAGCTTGAGAGAGGGGGGAAAGCGCACAAAATAGAAAAAAGTAAAAGTTTTATCATTTAAGTTATTGATAATAAATTTTAAAAAACAATCGCTGTTCCTTGCTTTAATACCTCCAGCGCACATATTCAGTGCCGGAATATTAAAAATTCATTATGTTATATTTATATCAGGTTATAAGAGCTTTCCCGTAATCCGGAAAAACTTAATTGGTACTGCATCTAATTTAAATACAGTGTACTGTTTACACAAGAACGATGTAAAGATTTATAAATTAATTATTTTTTTAACCATTAAATACATAATCGAAACAGAATAAGGCCAATTAATTAAAATATATTTAACAAATAATTCATTTTGTTAAAAAAATTGCAATGTAAAAAATCTGTTATAAACAGACACCTACTTTTAAAATGTGATAATTCTGCATTTTAATCGTGCAGATGCCAAAATAAATTACATTTTTCCCGGAAAAGGAGGAGCGAATAACGCTCTTTATTAGTCACCAGTAGTGTTAAAATATCATCATAATTATACATCAAAGTATCAATAATTAATTTTATCGATTAACTGTTATTATAACACTTAATAAGACTGGAAAATATAAAAAAATATTGCGCTCATATCATTTAAACAAAATAAAAGGCCGCAATTGTTTAAACAACCGCGGCCTCTTATACTTTAATTAATACTTTATATTTTTCTTAAATTTTCATTTAAAACGGATAAAATAATATCATTAACTTTTTACTTAACCCACCGTACCGATGCTGAGTGCACATCGCTGGAATTAGTGCCAATTTGTATTATAAATTCGCCCGGCTCCCAATCGTAATTTAGCTTAGTATTATAGAATTTCAAATCCTGTGTAGTCACATCAAACGACACCTCTTTTTGCTCGCCTGCCTTAAGCGATATTTTCTTAAAATGTTTCAATTCCTTAACTGATCTGCTGATAGATGCCACCGGGTCGCTGACATATAACTGCACCACTTCTTCTCCATCCATACTTCCTGTATTGCTTACGGTAACAGTTGCCTTTAATATCTCATTACCCTTAAGGTTGGTTTTGCTCAATTTCACATCGCTATATTTGAAGGTGGTATAACTTAAGCCATAACCAAAAGGATATAAGGGGGCATTAGAAACATCTATATAATCCGACTTGAATTTAGCAGGCCCTTTATCCTCAAAAGGACGTCCGGTATTCTTGTGGTTATAATATATAGGTACCTGTCCTACATTCTTAGGGAATGTTGCCGTGATCTTGCCAGATGGATTATAATTTCCAAACAACACATCTGCAATAGCATTACCTGCTTCCGTTCCAGGTGACCATACATCTAATATTGCATTGGCATGCTCATCTTCCCAGGTTATACTAAGCGGGCGGCCGTTAAATAATACCAGTGCAATTGGTTTGCCGGTTTTAAATAACGCCCTGAGCAACTCCCTTTGAGTTTCCGGTATATTGATATCTGAACGGCTTGCTGATTCGCCCGACATATTTGCCGACTCCCCTACTACCGCCACTACCACGTCAGCTTTTTTTGCTGTTTCCACTGCTTCGTCAATCATTTGCTGTGCCGGGCGGTTGTCTCTTTCCTGTTTCATGCCAAAGAACCAGGCACGGGCATTTAATAAGGAGTCATCTGTAATATTCGATCCTCTTGCATATAAAATATTTACATCAGGTCCGGCTACTTTCTTTATACCGTCGATCACGCTTACTGACTTCTTAGGATCACCTGCAATAACCCAGGTTCCCAGCATTTCTGAATGATTATCAGCTAATGGGCCGATCAATGCAATTGTTCCTGATTTTTTCAGTGGCAATAACTGTCCTTTATTCTTTAATAATACAAAGGAGTGCTCAGCAACTTCCCTTGCAGCCAGGCGGTTGGCATCAGTCAATTCAGTTTTCTTTTCTACATCAGCATTGATAGATTTATTCGGGTTATCAAATAATCCCAGTTTGTATTTAGCTTCCAGCACCCTGCGACAGGCAAGGTCTATCTCCTGCTGGATTACTTTTTTTTCTTTTAATGATTTCTTTAGCGTCTTCAAAAAGCCCTCTCCTACCATATCCATATCCAGGCCTGCTTTTAATGCCAATGCAGATACCGTTTGCAAATCGCCTAAACCATGTGCCGACAATTCGTTTACCGCTGTATAATCTGATACCACAAAACCTTTAAACCCCCATTGCTTGCGCAGCAAATCAGTTAATAACCATTGATTAGCAGTTGCAGGCACACCGTTTATAGTATTGAACGAGCTCATAAAGCTACCTGCACCGGCATCAACGGCTGCTTTATATGGCGGCAGGTAATCCTGGTACATTTTTATCAGGCTCATGTCAACTGTATTATATTCACGACCGGCTTCGGCACCGCCATATAAGGCAAAGTGCTTTACACAGGCCATTACCGCGTCACTGTTTTTCATGCTGGTGCCCTGGTAACCTCTCACCATTGCCTTAGCGATCATCGATCCCAAATAAGTATCTTCACCAGAACCCTCCGAGATACGTCCCCAGCGTGGGTCACGTGCTATATCCACCATGGGCGAGAAAACCCAGTTAATGCCCTCTCCTGTTGCTTCACTTGCTGCGATCTTTGCAGAGCGTTCTATCAAGCCCATATCCCAAGTTGCCGACATGCCCAATGGAATAGGAAAAATGGTACGATGACCATGTATCACATCCAGCCCGAATATTAAAGGTATATGCAACCTTGAGTTTTTAACCGCCAGTTCCTGCGCCTTGCCGATATAGTCGGTACCATATACACCAAATATTCCCCCTATCTCTCCTTTTTTGATCCCTTCCTCGACACCTTTGTTAACTACCGAGCCCGTAAGCGCTCTTCCGCTTGTTACCAGGTTAAGTTGCCCGATCTTCTCATCAAGGGTCATCTTCGCCATCAGTTGTTTAACAAAAGCATCCATTTTGGGGTCACCACTGCCGCTTTGGGCCACAACAGTTGCTGCCGGTAATATCAGGGCCGATATTACAGCGATCTTCCGGGATACCCGGTTTAAGAAATATTTTTTCATTTTAATGAAAACAGGTTTTAACTGGTGTTGGAACTTGCGATAAATAATATCTTTACAAAATTAAACCATTATAAACCGGTTAGGATATATTTATAGATCTAAGTTCAAAAATTGGTTAAATTTCACCTTGCGTAAAAGGCATGGTGTATTTTTAACACAATAGTATTTATTATAATTCAGATAATCAAAGTATTTTTTGTAGAATAGCATAAAATGTTTAATAAACAGGAGCTTATAGAATTTTGCGAGACCGCCCGCAGTAGTTATCTGGACCATATTTCCATCGATTGTGTGGTATTTGGATTTCACGAAGGGCAATTGAAAGTACTGACCTTAAAAATGAAAAATGAAGATTCCTGGTACTTGCCGGGAGGCTTTGTTTTAAAAGATGAGCCTATTGAAATGGCTGCCAACCGGATCCTGAAAGAGCGCACCGGGCTGGATGAGATATTTTTGCAGCAGTTCCACGTATTTGGTGACCCTGAAAGGTCGAGGCCACACCGTGATATGTATAAGAGTATGCTACCCCCGGAAGAGAATTGGTTCTCGATGCGGTTTTTGACTATCGGTTATTATGCCCTGGTTGATTTTGTCCATGTAAACCCCACTCCTGATAGCTTTTCTGAAAGTTGTGCATGGTATGACCTTACCGATCTGCCCGATTTTAAACTCGATCACGCACAGATATTACAAACAGCGTTGGATACCTTGCGCCTTCAGCTCAATTATCAGCCAATTGGATATAACCTGATGCCAAAGGAGTTTACTATGCCCGAGTTACAAAAGCTATACGAGACCATATTGGATAAAAAGCTCGATCGTCGCAATTTTCAGCGCAGGATGCTGGGCTTTGGAATTCTAAACAAATCTGATCAGCCGCGAAAAGGTGGGGCACATAAAGCACCCTACCTCTATTCATTTGACTTGAAGAATTACCAGGGTGCCCTTAAAGAAGGCTTAAAAAGCGGTTGGTAATCGGTATTTTTTGTTTGTCCGTCCGTAACCGGGTAGAAACATTTAGTTCTGCGAATGCAACGCCACAGCATTCCCTTCCGTATCGATAAAGAACCCCATGTAACCTATATCGTCGCTGATCTTTCCTTTGGGCATGGTAACTTTACCGCCTGCTGCCTCTACTTTTGATAAAGCCACATCCAGGTCAGGGTTGCCATTGAAATAGATCTTTACCCCATCTGCGCCTGGTTTGTGCATATCACTCTGCACCAGTGCGCCCGATAATTTGCCGCTCATAGGGTCATAAGGGAACGTGGCCATTTTCATACCCATCATATCCATTTCTTCCAGGGTGACAGAAAAAATAGTTTCATAAAATTTTTTAGCCCTGGCAATATCGCTTACAGATATTTCAAACCAGTTGAGAATGTTTGCTGAAGAATCCATAGTGTTTCTGTTTTTAGTTTTATATATTGATTTGCTTAAAGGTATGCTGTGCTGATTAAGTTAATGTAGCATACTTGTGAAGGAATAAATTCATTTAGTATTACCACAAACCTAACCCGAATTCAGTAAGCCTATGGTGGGTAAATACGACAACCTTAGGGGTTGATTGCGCCAACTTCTTGATATACCTTTGTTTAACATCAATTATCAAACCCAGCACCATGAAGCACGTATCAATAGTTATACCTCAGGGACCAATTATACTGAGCAGTGTGATAGGCACTTATAAAGTATTCTCATTTGTGAACAATTTTATGCAGATGAAAGGTAAAACTCCTCCTTTTGATATTCACCTGGTGGGGCTGAGTAAAGAGTGTGAATTGTACGACGGCCTGTTCGCTGTCCGTCCGGATTCCCTTGTGAACGATGTAAAAAAGACCGACCTGATTATGATACCTGCTTTTTATGGTAACCCGATGGAAGGGATAGAACGTAACATGGATTTTGTACCCTGGATAGTTGAACAGTACAAGCATGGTGCCGAGGTAGCCAGTTTGTGTACCGGTGCTTTTCTACTGGCATCAACCAACCTGCTTAAAGGCAAAACCTGCACCACGCATTGGATGGCTGCTGATATTTTCAGGCAGGCGTTCCCTAATATTAAACTGATGCCCGAGAAGCTGATCATTGATGAACTGGGTATCTATTCCAGTGGTGGTGCTTATTCATTCCTTAACCTGGTGATCTATTTGGTTGAGAAATACTGTGGCCGGGATGTTGCCGTGCATTGCTCTAAAGTAATGGAGATTGAGATAGACCGCGAGAGCCAGTCGCCATTTGTAATATTTAGCGGGCAGAAGGAGCACCAGGATGAGCCCATCAAAAAAGCACAGATATACATCGAGCGTAATGTGGGCACAAAGATTTCTGTTGACCAGCTATCAGAAATGTTTGCTATCAGTCGCAGGAACTTTGAGCGCCGGTTTAAAAAAGCCACTTCTAACACACCTGTTGAATACCTGCAACGCGTAAAGATTGAAGCCGCTAAAAAAAGCCTCGAGTCAGGCCGCGAGAATGTAAACGAGGTGATGTATGCCGTAGGCTATTCAGATAACAAAGCCTTCCGCAATATATTTAAGAAGATCACGGGGTTATCTCCGCTTGAATACCGCAACAAGTATAACAGGGAAATGGCGGTTAATTAAATGCGGAATGCGAAAGTTCAAATGCGGAATGATTTAATATTGCGAAATGAAAAGGGGAAAAACACTTTCGCAATCGGCATTTCGCATTCCGCAATATTTGTTGCTTAATTTATCATATACCCCTTCACCTCATTCCGTCCGTCCGTAACTGTATAACGTTATTAAGGCAGACAAAACATTTCGCCAATTTTTCCTATCCTTGTTAATGGATATGCTAAAAAAAATACCCCCCGGCATCTTACTGCTTTGTTCGACTGCCGCTTTTGCACAAACCAGCCTGACGGTGCCCGTTAATATACAGGCTACCTATAACAAAAATACACGCACGGTTACAGGTGCCCCAGGTAAAAACTACTGGCAAAACCATGCCGATTATAAGCTTACCATCAATTTTAACCCTCAAACACGTGTTCTGGATGGTATTGACGAGATAGATTACACCAACAACAGTCCCGATACGCTAAAACAAATATGGTTTAAGCTTTATCCTAACCTTTACCAGAAAGGTGCTCCCCGAGTATCGACCATTAAACCCGAGGATATAACCGACGGTGTTAAAATATCCAAAATAGAGATAGATCACGGGGGTTTTGATACTAATAAGCTCATTATCAATAACACCAATATGATAGTGGCTAATGAACTGGTTTTGCCAAATCAAAAGAAACATTTCACAATACATTACTCCTACACGCTCAACAAAACCTCGCATGTCCGTACCGGGCAGGTAGATACAGGTGCATTCTTCATTGCCTACTTCTTCCCCCGCATTGCTGTTTATGATGATATCGATGGCTGGAACCAAAACCCTTACCGTGGTTCCGAAGAGTTTTATAACGACTTCTGCAATTTCAAGGCTGATATAACCGTTCCGGGTAATTACCAGGTATGGGCAACGGGTAACTTAACCAATCCCGCACAGGTTTATACCGATCGATATGTTAAAAGAATAGCTGATGCTGAAGCCAGTGATAAAGTAACAGATATTATTACCGATAGCGATCTGAAGGAAGGCAACATATCGCCCCATAACCCAACCAACACCTGGAAGTTTGAGGCCGATAGCGTAACCGATATGGCCTTTGCCATCAGCAATCATTACCTGTGGAAGTCATCCAGCCTGGTTGTCGACCCAAAAACTAACCGCCGTACACGGGTGGATGCTGTGTTTAATGCTAAACATAACGATTACTATGCGGTGATCGACTATGCCCGTAAAACCGTGGAATCTATGAGCTATGTGTTCCCCAAATGGCCCTACCCCTACCCGCATGAAACCGTATTTGACGGCCTCGACCAGATGGAGTACCCGATGATGGTGAATGATAATCCCGAAGAAAAGGTATTCGATGCCATTACCCTTACCGACCACGAGATATTTCATACCATGTTCCCTTTTTACATGGGTATTAACGAAACCAAATACGGCTGGATGGATGAAGGCTGGGCCACCATTGGCGAGTGGGTGATCAGTTCGCTGATTGACCCTACTATTGTGGATGGCTTTGGCGTACCCCAATATGAGAA
>Ga0307510_10004625_pt1 | contig 16229 bp, 19 predicted proteins | sample 12_EM_MG_FD_207224 | JGI IMG/M metagenome (GOLD analysis project Ga0307510, IMG submission 207224) | Populus trichocarpa ectomycorrhiza microbial communities from riparian zone in the Pacific Northwest, United States - 12_EM | ecosystem: Host-associated > Plants > Roots > Unclassified | place...
CTTAAGTGACCCCCCGGCTCTTGACCTAATCCATTCACATCTTTATTTTCATAATTTTAGCTATTTTATTTAATTTGTTATCGCCAATTTTCGAAAAGGTCCGGCTTAGCTGCCAGCAACACTAGGTGTGTCCAAGGAGGGGTAGGGTAAACAGGAAAAATTGGGTAGATCATAACATGAGGTCCCTCCTAAGGGAATCGTTTCCACACGATTACAGGGTTTGGCTAGCTGAGTCCTGAGTTCCTTATGATGTCTGAGCGAAGGTTGTGCCCATTTGGCTTGGTTGGGGTTGGGTAGCGTGAGTCTTTTGCTTTTTAGCAGGTTGGTTGCCTTGAAGTAGAGCTGGGGGTGCATCCATAACAGATAGAGAGCTAAGTCTTTGTGAGACTTCCTGAAGTATATAGCTAGTGTCTGTTCTTTGAAGCGTTCTAGTTTGCGCTTCCACTGGTTGTCTATAGCGACAAAGTCTTTGATCATTCTTTGGATGAGTTCTTCTTTGACTTCCTTGAGGTTCCATGATTTCTTTTTGATGGTAGGGACAGTAGTTTTCTTGGCATGTTTTGTAGTGCTTGAGGCTATGCTCATAGGCTGTATGGATAGTCCATGTTTCTGCTGATGTTCTAATGGGTGATATGAATCCTTTGAGATAGTATGACCGGGGGATTTCTGCTGGGTACACTTGTTGGCAAATGGTGTCTGTTTCAATGGGCCAGCTGATTCTTGATCCTGGTTTGTATGATTTGGAAGGTAGTTTTCTGACTGGATGTGGTCCTGGTGGGAGTGATACCCTGTGGGATGGGAACATGATGGGTATGATGGGGAATATTCTTCTGCTGTTTCCATGGCTTTTATACAAGAGCGAATGGCTGCGGGATGGTTGGTGTAGAAGTCTGTGATAAGGTCTGTGGCGTTCATGTCTGATTCGTCGACCCATGAGTCATGGGAGGGTGAGTATCCTTTCCAGCAGACAAGGTATTGCTTCTTTTTGGTTTGGCCAAAGCGTCTTGATTGGAGGATTTGCTCTACCTCCCATTCTGGTTCTCCTTCTATGATGTCAGGTGGCGGTTCTATCCAATTTGGGCTGTGTGCTTCTGTTTCTCGATATGGTGTTAGCAACGACGTGTGGAAGACATTGTGGATCTTCCAATGACTTGGCAGTTCTATTTTGAATGCAGCGTTTGATATGATGGCAACTACCCGAAAGGGTCCGTGTTGCCTTGGTGATAACTTTGGGGTGACATTTGCTGGTAAGTTTAAGTTGGTTCCTTCCAGCCAGACTCTGTCTCCAATTGTGAATGGTTTGTATCTTGGTTTTAGCTTTATCCAGCTGTCTTGTGCTTTACGTTGGGCCTCTTGGGCAGCTTCTCTGGCTTCTTTGATATTGGTAAGACATTTTTCTAGAGTGGGAATGTCGGTTGATCTGGTGGGCTGATGTACTCGTGGAGTATATCCAATGAGGAGGTCGAATGGGGCTTTCTTTGTAGTGGTGGATGGCCATGAGTTCTTCATGTACTGGGCTATAGGTAGCCAGGTGTGCCAGTTGTTCTGTTGTGTTCTACAGAACATCCTGAGGTACTGTTTGAGGGATTGGTTTGCTTGTTCACTGGCACCATCTGTCTGAGGGTGGTAGGCTGTGCTGATATTTTGGCGGATGTCTAGGAGGCGGCATAGCTCCTTTCCAAAGCATGAGGTGAACCAGGGATCTCGGTCTGAGATAATCTTCTTGGGTAAGCTGTAATGTGGCAGGACATGTGTTAGGTAGAGTTGCGCAACTCCTTCAGAGTCAATAGCTTCTTTGCAAGGCAAGAATATAGAGGCCTTGGTACAATCAGTGTCTGTGATCATCAGGATAGTGTCGTAGCCTCCAGAGGGTGGTAGTTTTGTGATGAAATCCATGGCAATAGTCTCAAAAGGACGAGCGTTTTCAATTGGAGTGATTGGCGACAGGGGGGGATGGCTAGGATGAGTGTTCACTTTGTTCATTTGACAGGTTGCACATCCTCAGATGTACTCGGTTATGAAGGCTTTCATGTTGGGCCACCAGTAGTACGGCGAAATTAATTGGAGTGTTTTTGAAATTCCAGGGTGGCCAGCAGTTAATTGGTTGTGAAAAAGGGATGTTACTCCCCTCCTAAGGGTATTGTCTGCCACGACAACTAGGGCGTTCCCATGGTACCAGTGGGTTCCGTCTGCTAGGGTTATTTGTTTGAATGCTTTGACCCATTGTTTGAGTTTCTGCTGATTTTGGTACTGTGCCAACTTGATTTTACTGTCCAGGGTGCTTTCTAGCATGTCCCAATCCATAACTTGGATGTTTTCATTCTCTCCACCGGGCCACCCATTTCCGGGGTGACTCCCATCCATGGAGGTACTGCGAATACTTGTATGGTGGTCACAGAAATATTTGCTGGGCCATACAGTGACGTCTTCATTTTCTGGGTTGCTGCCATCATCATGGTCTTCACATCTTGAGAGTCTGTCTGCTCGATTTGAAGCTCCTGGCTTGTATTCCAGGATCATGTTGTATTGTTCTCGTTCAGGTAGATATCCAGCGACTCTTGGTCCAATTTTCCTGGGGTCGCGGTAGTAGCGAAGGTTTGCATGGTTGGTATAAACTAGTACTGGTTTCTCAGTACCTTTGAGGAGGTAATCCCAATTCCTGAGGCCGCACATGATGGCCAGGAATTCTCTGTCATAAATGGGGTAATTTTGCTCTGTGCTGGTAAATTTCTGGGAGTGGAAACCACAGGGGTGCCGTGGTCCTGGCTTTTCTGTGCCGTCAGGTCGCATAATAGGTGGTCCTCTTTGATAGAGTATGGCTCCAGTTGCTATCTGTGAAGCATCGACTTCCAGCTTGAATTGTTTGCTGGGATCTGGGCAAATGAGTACTGGGGCGCTAGTGATGCGCTTCTTGAGTTCTCTAACTGCAGCTATGCAGTCCGGTGTCCATTCAAATGGGACATCCTTTCCGAAGAGGCGTGTGATGGGTGCTGTGATGGCAGAAAATCCAGCAATAAACATGCGGTGGTATCCCAAGACTCCTACGAATGAGCAGGCTCCTTTGAGGGTTGTGATGTCTTCTGGCCAGTCTGCTATTCCGGTGATTTTGGCTGGGTCAACTGTTGCACCGTCCTTAGTGAGGCGTACTCCTAGGAAGTCCATTGTTGGCTTCATGAATATTGATTTACTAAGCTTGAGGTGTAGTCCATTCTTGGCTAAGAGGTCGAAGGTGTAGTGGAGGATCTCGATATGTAACTTGATATCTTTGAGCTTTGTTCCTAGTCCACAGTCGTCCATATAGCTTCGGAATATTTTCCTGATGTTGTGGACTCCTTTCTTTTCAAAGTGTTCATATAGGTCTTCCAGCATGAGGTTCATAAACCTCTGGAATGTTGGCAGCAAGTTGCTCATTCCAAAGAACATGACTTTGGGCTCGAATAGCCCACGGCGGGTTTTGAAGGCAGCTTTCCATTCATCCCCTTCGCGTATGCAAATATTGTTGTAGCCCCAATGTATGTCGAATTTGCTGAATAGCTCCATTCCTTGGAGGTCTTCAATACATTGGGCAAGGTTAGGAAGGGGGGTGACATCTTTCTTTGTGACTGCATTGAGTGGGTGGTAGTCGATGATATAGTGTTTTTCCTTGCTATCTTTTTTGGGGACCATAAAGGTGCTGAATCTGTAAGGTGATTCAGATGGGACGATGTATCCCTTGGCTAGGTTCTCGTCGAGGAATTGATTTTCTGCCTCCTGGTCTTTGAGGCTCATGGGGTAAGTTTTGCAATTGAACTTTGCTGGAGCTTCGGCTGTAAGCTCGATCTTATGGTCGCATGGATGTGATGGGGGGAATTTCTTGGCTTCTTCATCTGAGAAGAGGAGGGCATGTCGCTTGAATTCTTCAGGTAGGGTGATTTCTTCTTTCTTGTGTTCTTCCGCGTATTTGTGAGCCATTTCAGTGGCATTGTGAGTCCTGTTGACTTCCATAGTAGTTCTTCCGATCCATATGTTGGGTTGGCTTTGGTCTTCGAGTTCTTCCATAATTGCTTTGTGGGTTTCCATGATAAGATCATTGTCTTCTTGTTTTTGTCGCTTCTCCTTGAGGTAGCCTTGCGCTTTGTCCCAGGTAATTTTCTGGATGGTTTCAACCTTGACTTTTGGTCCTTTGAGTGTTCCTGCTTCCCAATCAATGTCGGGCTTGAATGCTTTGAACCAGGGGTAGCCGAAGAGAAAGCGATCTCTTCCTAGATTTGTGACGAAGAAATGTAGTTGTCGTCTGAGATTTCCTTGGCTGACCATGAGGTCACAATAGTGGCTGATTTTTCCTTGTCTGTTGGGTGTTCTGTCAACATTGAAGACGGGTTGCTAGTAAGGAAGTTCCTTCATTCCTAGGTGGAGTTTCTTTACTGTTTCTGAGTCGATGAAGTTCTCTGTGGCTCCGGTATCAAGGAGGCCAATTTCTTTTGTTTCCCTTTTGTAGCTGATGACCGCAAACTCAATTTGAACTGAGTTACTCTTGTTGACAAAGACGCTGTCTAGTCCGAAAGTCTTGGCAAGGGCTTCAATTTTCTGGATGCTGAATCCTTCCTTTGGGATAAGCTCATTGAGTGTTCTGATTTTTGTGTTGTCATCCATGTTTTGGATCTGTTCTTTGAGTGCGTCTCCCATCTGCTGTGCAGAGGGCTTCATCTTTGGATAGGCATGTGCATCTCCCGACTGCTTTACAGTGGGCTTCGACTTTAGGTAGGCATGTGCGTGTTCCAATCGCTGTGCGATGGACCTTGTCTTTGGTTTGCATAGCTTGATTAGCTTCTGGCAAGTGGCCTTATCAAATTTGTGGGCGTTGGCTGCGATACATTCTTATATCACCTTAATCTTCTGTGGTCCTAGTGTATGTGCTGGTGGCTGGTTATCGGCAATGAGTTTCTTGAGTTTCTTTGCGTCCAATAACTGTGGGGAGTGATCCAGGGTTTCTTCCTTGAGAGCATTGAAACTATTGGCGCTCTTGTTCTCTTGGATCTTTTTGGCAAGTTGGTTCATGGGTAGGGTTCCCATATCTGGATGGCTTCAAATGGCGCTAATGACTGCAACTTCTTGTCGATCATGATTGACTCGGCGTCTAACTTGGCAGTGACGGGCGTAGTGGCCCTTCTTGTGGCAATAGAAGCACTCCAGGCTTCTTATAAGTTTGTTTGACGGTGGTGCATATTTGTGGCCATTGTCCTATGGCCGCGTCGAGTTCTTGTAGAACATGTGGTTGACTTGCAATGCTAGTCCATGGCGGTAGTATTTCCCTGCAAAGCATAGTGCGTTGACCTCGATAGGGTCCTTTGTTTCTGTGACAATCGGTGCTTTGATGTCAAAGATCTCATATAGAGCTTTGCGAAGCATTGACTTTGCATCGCCTTGTGGTTGTGTCATTTGTGCCTTTGTTTCTCCCATTGGTGATCCAGTGGTTCCCTGGTATGACTGATCTGTTGTCGGTTTGATTGCTCCGACTTCAGTGGTTGAGCGTCCTGTAACTGTGACGCCTTTTGGTCTACCAGTGGCCTTCTGGTCTTGGATATGGGGTGCACATCTTGTAGCAGCAACCGCAGCATATGTCTTCATGTTGTTTACATGTATCGTCATGACGTCTTTGGATAGGTGGGTAGGAGGAAGATAGATGGATGGGTGTAGTGGATGTATGTGAACCAAGGTCTTCTCCATGTGGAGGAATAACAATGTGTCTGTATGACCCAAGGCTGTCTGACTTTCGTCTGCCTCTTCATTTCAAGGATTCATCCAAGGTCGCAAGGACGATGAATCCAGGAAACTTCACACCTTAGTTTGGTTTATGCGCTCTTTCCACTTCAACACCCATGAGGGCGCTTTGATCCTCCTACACAAGACTTTCAACTCCGGGTAAGGGAGGTCTTATGCAATAGATTCACAAAGTTGTGGACTGCGGAACCACCAGCACTAAAGTATGGGGTGCTAGGAAAGGTAGGGGATGTTATCGTCCAGGGTGGTTGTCTACTTGCCAAGCTGGTGTGTCGATAAGAAAGCTTGACTTGTGTTAAGGCTTCAACAGGCCTTGATAGTATGACTTGTACTAAGAGTGAACTGGTGGCAAGTACTTTGAAGGAGTAGAAGTCTCTAGTGTTACTAGAGATGACTCTGAGTGGCTTATGTAACAAGTGGGTAAAAGGGGAGGCACAAGGGAGGCTTTCAAGAACATTGATATTGATAATCAAGTCAAGCTTAGGGCTTGACTGTCGAAATACAGGGCGCTTATATACAGGTACGGCCGCGCACAGGCCATGGTCACTAAGGTAGGTACTTCTGGTCAAGAGGGGGCTGTCTGTATCGTATGGTACTCCGCGGACAAGTGCTGCGGTCTGTATGAGTTGAACAATAGAGAATGAGCGAGAGCGAATGACAGGTTGACAAGTTGCCTAATCCATCCTTAAGGGTCGAACAATGGTGGCGGGTCATTCCAAGAAGAGAAGCGTCGTCATGATACGATGACAACCACGAGGTTTGAGGTTGATCCGAGGAGATCTGATCTCCGCATGCCCATTCTGGTCTAATGGGCATCTAGCATAAGCAACTACCCTTTATGGTAGTCTGTATTGATGGTGACCCAATTAAGGGCCATGTTGTTATCTGCGTCATCTGCGGAGCTCTGCGTGGATGAGGGGTTATCTGCAGGTCCTTCGGGAGAGGTTGACTGGTAGCCCTGACTCTGGGGCGAGGTGCCGTCTGTAGGTGACGAGGCAGTAGGTGTGATTGAGTGGTAACTGCCTTCATGACTGGTACATTGTCGTATAGGTGCTGAAGAGGGACTTGTGGGTGACAGAGAGTGCTTGCGGGATACAGGGGGAGGGGGATTGTCATGGTATTCCACCCATGGTAGAATGGGAGGCTCCTTTGAGTCTAGGATATACAGTTCGCCTTCTTTGCTGGGATATTGAGTTAGTTTTGGTTCTAAAGGTGGCGCGTCCTCCATAGGACTATCTGGGTCTTCCAGTGGGTTCTCTACTGGGATTGGCTCTTGGTACATCTCCATTGAGGAGTAGTCCCGACGATGGATATTCCAGGGGACAGGGGCGAGGGGCAGGACTGGGGGCTGATCAAGGGGTGACAATGGTTTGGATGGTTCATTGGGCGGCAATGGTGGTAGGTCTGGTAGTGGTGATGGGTTCAATGGTAATGGTTGCTTAGGCATGGATAGAGTGACAAGGAGGGGGTTCGACAAGGATGAGAAAAATTGGGGTGGATCATAACACAGAATGCCATTGTAGCTTTTCACGATGCTCCAACCATGTTGTCATCTGAGCATATTCATCTTTCCGATTTGTGGCATGGAAGGCATTCTTTGTCAAGTTGATATGGAGGCATTCTGACTGTTCAGTATTGTAATTGTCAGTTGTACCAAATAGGCAGATTGACAATGCATAGTGGAGTAAGCTGTGAAGTTTGGGAATATGGACATTGCACCAGATGCCAAGGTCAAGAAAGACCGCTTTGTTATTGTGAAATGCTGTGAGATAGCCCTCTAGCCAAGAAAGGGTGTCACTTGTATGGCACTGGAATTGGGCCAGAAAAAGGAAATCCAAGAGAGCACACGCTGCCTTGACCACATGTGATGAGTCCAGACCACCTGGGACCGGGAGATCGACAATTAGGCTCAGAAGAATCCCACACATCTTCTTGTGCTCCAGGCCTGTGACACAAGACAGGATTGTAATTCCCTTGGGAAAAAGTAAGATCTTGTGATTTGGCAGAATAGACTTGCATTGCGCATTGATTGCTGAGGGCCCAAAGATGTCGACTAGCCAGCTGATCAAGTGCTTTATCACACCTTGAAGCATCTGATGAAGGATATCTGGTGTTATTGAAATGAAGATGTCAGCAAGAGGAAAAGTTTCCCAGAACAGATGGATGATGGGCTTCAGTCCGGCTTCGTGGCAAGTCTGATGAAATTGGCGCCTGTCCTGATCTGCCAAACGATATCTGTCGATCACACTCCTTTGTGTGTGCAATGGAAACAATTCGTATTCACCAAGCTGAGCATGGGGAACAAGGCACTTCGGACACCGCCCATTGAATGTGCAGGTCACAAGTGCCTGCTTGGGATAGTCACCAACAAAGATAGAAAAGACAGGATGGCATCGGCACCAGACACCATCCCCGCTCATCATTGCAAGCCCTGATTCGCCAACAGAACTGATTCAGCCTAGTACGTTCTGCATGCAGGAGTGAAACAGGTTTGCAAGGGCACGACAGCGACCAGCCTTGGTTGGCATGCTGTCCAACTTGGTTGTCGGAATATAGCTGATTAGAATTTGTACATGGTGTGATGGTTTTCGACGGATATCCTTAGGAATATTGCCAATCGTAAGATATATCAGGTAGGCCATTTTGTTTCTAAAGAGCGTGAGCTGTGTCTTGTCAGAGGATACAATCACTGGTATGACTGTGCCCCCTGGTCGGCATGCCTCTAAGTCTTCCTAAAATTGAACTCATTAGTACATAGTTTTGTGTGGAAATGGATAACATACCTGGACTGTCCACCACCAGTCACTTGTGTACATTTCGTTGTACAGGTGGGAAGTGCATGCATGACTTGTGTAATGTCACTCAGGGGCAAATGCCATGTCTCATGCCCAGCTGGGATCGCCATAGAGCGATCGGATGCATTCCAGAACATCCCTCGAATAAAATTCAAGTTGCTTGCCTCTGATATCCAGTATGTTGCATTGGAAATGAGGCCACCCAGGTAAATCAGTGTCGATAATATTATTAAGATCCTGGACGGAGCAATATGATAGTCTGAGCTTATCGACAATCTTGGTTGTTGAATTAGTACAAGTTAAAATTGAACATAGAGAAAAGTATGTACCTCTGGAATTGCTAGCAATTCTGTCACTGCTGATGATGTTGATCCACGCATTTTGGCCCAATGTGCAAATAACCAGTCACATTGGGATGTAAAGGGGGACCACAGTGAGTCCCTGTCTGTGCCCCGCTGTGATTCGTAAACGGAATTCCCACACAGCATGCTGGGTATTGGGGCACCAGCGCTTGCAGATGGGAAGTGGTTGATGACTATTGTTGGCATTGCCTCCATGATACCCGCTTCCATGTCATTGGGCACTTGTACTGGCGCATCTGGCATGTCCAGGGACTTGTCAGTAGTGGGCTGATCAAGGGTTGTCACTGAAAAACAAAGGTTATTTTGTGCTAGCTCCTCGAAGGCATCTGCATTGGTGATGTCAGCTGGGTCTGGAGCTTCAACTGGGGACCCATCATGGTCTAGCTCATCCTCTAAAAAAAATTGTTAAGGCGGCAGCACAAGTGGCATGTGTCACGGCGAACTTACCTTGTGTTGGTTCCTCATATTCATTGCCCAGAGTGTCATCACCTGCAACCTGTGATGCCCAGGTTGAGGATAGTGTCAGTGGTGATGCCATATGAGGAAAGGCCACAGATAGTAGATAGGGTCGAGACATCGCAACAGCACGGCGACAGCACTGATCTTGAGTCCTGGTGACATGCTAAGAGAGGCCACAAGGGGTAAAGTCCCTCTTACAAGCAGCGCACCGTACTTGAGCGGGTAACATGGCAGCGGGGTGGAGGTAACAAGAAAGGGGACTGAAAATGATGGTTAGAGTCAGAGGGGGAAAAAAACAATTTGTCTACAAACAAATCTGGTCAGCAGCCAGTACTGTGACAAGATGATAAAAAGGGAACATATGTTGGAAGTGGAAGACGGGGGAAGCGACACTGACAAATCTGAGGGCCCAACTGAGTGAAGCAAGGGACATGCGGGAGCGCAATGAAGGGCTTAATATTACTGTGTGCAGTAAGAGTACAGACTATATACTACCATTGTTTATGGATTCCAGGTGCCAAAGTACAGAGTAAGAGTACCAATATAGTAAGGAATTGTCTAAGTGAGGACAATGTCAAGAATCACAAGGAAACACAAGGTTGTCTGCTTGCATGTGATATCTGTGCCATACCACACGGATGGTGTGAATCTCCAACAACATACCTCTCATATGAACATCATCCCCATTCCTGTCTTTTCTTGCCATAAATCACACTCCTTTTGCTCACTCACTTTGCTTTGACAATGCTGCCATGCGCACGCCATGTACAGCCAAGTGCTCTTAACAATTTGGCCAGGTGAGAACCAATTCCATTTCATTGTGATATGTTGGTTCAAGGGTACTGAACCGACACAGTGCCGGCAGGGGAAATAAAAATGCATCTACAACCAGCAACGGCCCAGAAAGTATGTCCACCTGAGATATCATCAGACATATCTAACACACCACAAAGCTTGTGGGAAACATACCCTTGCCTCTACTCATCCCAGTACCCCCCAAAATTCCACTGCACTGACAACTAGTAATGGGCCACCCCTGGCAAAGAGAACACAGAATAACGGTGCGTGCATTGCAAATGTGGGGAACCAAGCTGACCAATACTCCAAGGCCTGGTAGTTGGTCCTCCTGTTCAGCCAGAATTGATGGGTCAGGGTTTACTGGCTCAGCAAGGGCAGCTTACTGTCGTCAAGAAGATTGGCGTGAAGGACAAAGATAATGACTTGTCGTTGATTTGGAGTTGAGTTGCCACCTTACTAATCATGTTTGTGTACTGTCACCTGACCTGTGTTTGTGAAAATTTTCAGCATCGTCTTTTTATCCTGGCCACAATGGCCCCCCCTCCACAAATTTTCTCAATGACCATGCCCACAGCTGCTTTGGTGTTGCCAGAGACACTGGCCAAGTTTGTGGATATGACGACAACGATAGTGACATAGAGACCAAGGCTGAGTGGTTTGACAAGCCATCTAACAATGCCCCTAAGAACCCCTCAAAAATGTCCAACGCAATGGCCCTCAAGGTATGTTATATTCTCTTCTGGTGACTCTACACTTACAAACATTTTTAGATACCGTCATGGCATGAGTCTCCAAGTACTACTGGATCAAGTGCAAGCATCCTTAGTATGACTCAGGCCAGCAATGATGCCACGTCACACAAGTCTGGCACCTCTGCAAGCGACGCTACTCTGAGTCGCCAGGCCAATTATCAGTGGCCATCTGACACTGATATCATCATCTTTCCAGGGACTAACAAAGTTCTCCTCACTATCCAGACCCCATTGATGCAGTTGATCTTTCATGATGCCTTTGAGCATCTTTGAGTGTCGTTGCTGTTCATTCATGCTTTTCCAGACCCCACGTTGACTTGTTCTATGATATCTGAAGTGCTTGGTGTCACGACCCAGTCCCACCTCCCACGGGTGGGGACTATTAGGAATCAGCTCAAGTTGGATGGGGAGTACCTGTCCAGGATGTGTTGTTTGGTGCATCCCTCTCATTACTCATTTTGGATATCTGTTCACTAATACTCTTAGCTGCATGGGCGGATTCCCCTTTTCTGAGGGGAGGTGAAAGAGCAATGTGCCAGGATGATTTACCTTAGCTTCTCCTCATTTGGATCGCTGGCTGACATCATGGAAGTGGTTGAGATGCAGTTGTCTGCCTACCGTTACACCTTTCTGACTACACATGTAAGCTTTTTTTTTTTCACTTCTTAGTGCAGCCTGACTCAAGCTTTGTTAGGGTGATGCGCTCAAAGCACCTCCATACCACACGTGTCCATATCGCAATACCCGGATCATCGTGGTGATAAAGGAATCCTATTTTGGTCCTAGAACGGCATCGTATGCCTATTGGTTTGAAGAGTATGTCGGTTACTTTCTTTTATTTGATGGAACAGGCCTTGTACTGAATTTACCATATAGTCACTTCCCAATGTCTATGGGTGACAATGGGGTATTGAAGCAGGAGGTCCCAATACCGATGGTGGCCCTAGTGGCCACAGCAGTAAGTACAGCCACATCTTTGTAGGCCAATTTTGACTAGCCTCAACAGCTCTATGCCGCCATTCACAAATGGCATTTGGAAAGGCATCACCCATCTGAATTTTCAGCAAATTCATACCTTGACATTTACCAGGGCCACATCGATACATTCCATCATATCTGAGAGAACCGCCCTGGTGCCTTCCACCTTATGATGTCTGACATTTATGCTCAGGCAAGGTGCATATTGAGTTACTTGATTTGCCATCAACACTGATATGTTATTTCATTGTTAGTGCAGCAGAGGAGATAGCAGTGGTTCCAATTGCGGACCTTGACCTTGAAGAAATGGATGGGTAAAAGGATCAAGATTGTGTCAGTTTCAACACACCTCTAGTTGACAAGTCCTATTGTACACTGTTTTTCTACTCTTACTTTATATATTTACTGACTTAATTCAGCTCAACAATGGGACTCTATACCAGTTCTCATTCCTCCTTCATTGTGTTATTCTACTTGATTCCTATTTCTCTATGTGACCTGGTGTTCATATTACCAGTGGACTATGGGCCACGTTAGTGTACCGTTGTGGTAGTCAGGCCAGCCCGTTATTTACATCAATAATATCATATGATTTATTGTTGCAAAATATGTTTGAATGCTTTAAGAATTATAAGAATTATCAAACAATATCACACGAAAGATTGCACGGAAATACAATAATTTAACAATAATGTGAGCTAGAATACTGGGGGCAAGCTAGCAAGCGATAATATAAGTTACTTGAAAAATACTGTTAATTATCGCTAACAAACCCAAATTATCTTGGGAGTGGTTTCCTGATGGAGATGACACAGCCTGTCACACATGAAGGACCTATAAATGCGTGCCAACCTGTTAAGCCATGGGAATATCAACGCCACACCAGCTCACTTCCCCACCTTGTATCCGTATTATCTTTCGCCTTACAGGATGGCTGACACCCCCTTAGACTGTGAGTAGGTTCTCAGGCTTATGGCCATGTTTCGGAGACAACAAAACTAAGGCCAGTGATTTGCTTCTTTTGAAAGGGGCCTTGGTGATGCTTTTGCACACCTTTTCTGGTGTCTTCTTGTGAATCTGCTCCTTTCCCCCCTTCATGTGACACAATTTAACACTTGTCGTGCAGCTGTGAGTTCTTCACTACCCTTGACTACAAATGGAGGGTCATTTCAGGTCGTATCCCTTACCGCTGGACGATATGGGTCAGTGTGTCATGGACGAAGTCCACGCCATCTAGAAACCCAGTCCAAACCCCTATGAGTCCCCCAAGAACCGCCCCTAAACCAAGCTATAGTCAAGTGGCTATCTGATGCCCCCCTAAGCCTATGATAAAGCCCAGTCAATGACCAACAACCAAAGAGAATCTTCGACCACATGACCCTGGGAAATCCCCACCCCGTGACCAAGCACATGACCCATCACGTGACCTAGCACGTGACTCATCACGTGACCTACAAGCCCTCAAGCAAGCACGTGACCAAACACATGACCTACCAGCATGTGACTGTGGGAACCTAACACATGACCTACCAAGGGATTGGTCATCTACACGATCACCTGATCATGTGCACTTTCTACACGCATCTCATCCATTGATCCACACATGGAAGACCGTGGGAACGATCAACGGTTGATTGAGAATCAATGAAGTCACAAGACTTACTGCGGAACTGCGGCACAGTCTGCAGTTCATCTATTATTAGTTTGTGTCTATTCTTAGCTCAAGTCTCACCCATCTCTTGTACTACTACCTGCCCTAAAGGGGCACGCATCCACCTGTCTCTCGATATTATGCCTACCCTTAACTACGCACAGACCCCCCTGTATTAGTATATAAGACCTGCGAATTTATATGAACAGTCCTCAGACTGTTCTCTTGTCACCCCTTACATAATAACTGCCAATAAGTGATTACAAGACTATAATCACTGTTTCCCCTTTTCCCCTTTCTCTCTTCAAGATCTAAGCTCCATCTCCTTCAAGCTTGACGTTGTCGACCTTTGCAGATCAGTCACCTTCAAACCCTTGTCATTGTCATATCCCACTACGTCTACGTAGTGTGTTCCCGACACAGTGGAGATCAGTGTTTCACCTTTATATCCTCTCTATTTCTCTATTTCTTTCCAGCACTGGGCCAATTTTCTTCCTTGATAGATTTACTCCGTCTCATGCATGGCCTGTCTTATGAGCATAATTCTTTGTGTTGTCGATGAAGATGTTACAGCTCTAACCAACTCAGGAATCAACTTTCAGGTAAGTGATATACTCTGTAATTGCATACACTTGGGTTTTCACCGGCTGCGGTTTCAAGCTCTTGGTTGATTTTATGGTGGTGAGCACTGCTCAAACACACTTCAACCCTCAAACAGAACACTCAGAATCCTACCACTGTTTCTTTCCTAGTCTTTCTTCTATCTGTCTTTTGCCGCTGCTTCGCTATTGATCATTCTTTGGATGTGAGTATTCATTACTTTTCCGCTTCATGACCATCTCCATAAATAAGGTGCTCATTGATGCTACTAGTGCTGCAATTTGGAACAGGAGTAAGATCGCTGTGGCTATGGCAATTGGTGTATGGGCAATCAACATTATATTCATCATCCAAGGCATGTTCCTACTACTACCCTTCACTGCAGGGCATATGGGATCACACAACTGCTGTTTTTTTCAACAGGTTTTGTGTGCGTGGGTGACAAATTTCAAGTGTTTTCAATCATTCCCTTATCTTATTCATAGCTGCACGCTGAATGGCTATTTTACTTGGACCCGTATTTTGATAACGGGACCAGTACTTTGAGCAACACCCTCATTTCCATGGTCGTCACTGATGTCATCTTGCTTCTCATCATGCTTGTTGGCTTGCTCCGCATGCGCAATGGTGGCACCTTTGGCCTGGCCCAGCTACTTTGGAAGCAGGTCTGAAGGCAGTTCTCACTGTGGTTATTTTGGCCTATTGATACGTTTCTTTGAAAGGGAATAATTTGGATCTCACTTGCTACCGTATTTGAGATTCCACCAGCGGTACTAGTCTGGCTGATGTCACACACTTGGTCACACACAACCACTTTTCGTCCATCTCTGCCTCATATCCTAGGTGTTTGCTATTTTGATGTTGAATGGTAATGTTTTCTCTCTCCCATCCACTGGTGAACAAGACGTCTGTTGAACTGAACTCTGCTCTGAATGCTACGATAGTACCACATAACAATGCTATTCTATCAATTGGAAACCCGCTGTTCCAATTTCAAATTCCCACCATGGTCACAATGACAATTGCTGCCATGTGGATGCACTGCTCCCTAGTTGATTTTGCCACATCTGACCAGTGTGCCATCCTTCACGCTTTTTTTAAAGGCCCACTCTGACTGATGTTGGTTAGTGTGCACCAAAAATTCCAAACAAGTGGCCTCAGGTTCGCAAAGACTAAACAGATCCGCATGACGCCGATTCTGCTCGATCCTATGGAGGCGCCTGCATGCACTGCTTTACAGCAGCACCTGACTCGATAGATGAGCGATCATGGCCTGTCAACTAACACAACAAGGAGGTGTGCCAGGGACTGAATGGATCGACCCTTGATGGTGACATCAAGTGCAGGGAGTAAAAATGACCCTGTGTATCAATTAGGAATTGCACGCCCAGGAAATATTATTCTGTAGTCTCCGCGATTACCTTGCTTTTTAGGTACTGGGCGATGTTTGCCCTGTGGTTACAATCTTATGTCTAATGTAGTAGCTAGTTAATGCAATGTCCCCGTGCCGCACTAATGAGGCCGGGAGGTGGCAAGCATTTCATTTGGTCTACACAGTTGGCAGTCTTGCATGACTACTTTCAGACTTCTCAACTTGGACAGTACTACTAGTCCCTCTTTCTGTTTGGTCATTCTCTCGGATCTTACTCCAAATCTGCCTCAAATTCACTGGCGAGTCCTCCAACTCTCCTACAATGCCTCAATGCCTGATACCCTCTCACTGTTGGCGGTTGAGTGAACATGGCCTTCCAGTGGGTCCCGTCAATGACCTGTATGACCTTGTGGCCCACACTGTCATTAACACCAGCCACCATATTTATGACACCCTTCGCTCTGATATGACGCATGTCACTTCATTATTGTCACTGGCAACTTGATCTCAACTCTGAGCATATTACATCAGGAAAACCCCTAATTTACTTTTTGTGCTTTTTTTGTACTTTTATCGCTTTTTTCAAGTAAAAAAAGTAAAAAATCCAGAAAGTACTGACTACTTGGGAAATGCCCAGTCCTCTACTTTTCATGTACTTTTTCATACTTTTGGGGTGCTTTTTCAAATTTTCACAAATTCATA
>Ga0307510_10004627_pt1 | contig 16229 bp, 11 predicted proteins | sample 12_EM_MG_FD_207224 | JGI IMG/M metagenome (GOLD analysis project Ga0307510, IMG submission 207224) | Populus trichocarpa ectomycorrhiza microbial communities from riparian zone in the Pacific Northwest, United States - 12_EM | ecosystem: Host-associated > Plants > Roots > Unclassified | place...
TACATATTATGCATTTTCATACTTATTTTAAATAAGCATGATTTAAAATCATTAATTAACAGGTGAACATCGTGACCATGTTGTTTAAAAAAAACTAAGATCCAAAAGCGTTGGGTTTGTCTGCAAAGCTATTATTATTATTATTATTATTATTATTATTATAGTAGTAGTAGTAGTAGTAATTATTGTTATTATTATTATTATTTTAATTTTACCCTTCAAGAGATTTGGGTCAGGCATGAGTGAGCGAGTCTGTAGACCCAAATACTTGTCTATAGAGGCGAGTGGGTCTGGCCCTAGCGCCTAAGGCATGGGAGTCATACCATGCCCAGCGCCTGGGCCTGCAAGCTTACCATGCCCCAGTAAAATTCTAATTGATCATTTTGTTCTCAATCGTTCTTTTAATGTCAAATACATCCCATAAAAAAAGACAACCCCGCCTCTCACTGTATGCTTAGCAAGTTTTTGTAGCGAAAACAATTTTGTTATTACACTGCTTCAATCTATAGTAATTTGTGTTTAGATAAATAGTGGGAGGAACACTGAGTTTTTTTAGTATATTGTATAATATAAGCTGAAGTTGGATTTAAAGGGTCCGGACCTTAAAATTAATAAAAAAACAAAAAAACAAAAGCTTGATTTGACGCAGAAAATAGTGAATTTATTGTCTATTAACATGAAAGTTGTGCAAGGATATTCTACTAGGCGTAGACGTAAACATAAAGATATATTCAAAATAGTTTTTGTCAGCACTATTTAATGATAAATAGATTTTATTAAACTTGTGGATGTTGCACAATCTGCAGTGAATTGATTGATTCCAAAATATCTTATAGAATAATTAAGATGCACCTTTTGCATTTTTTTAATTTTGGCTATGATACCTCACATATCCGCTCTGCCTTTAATGAAGATTTTGTTGAAAGTTCGAACTTCGGATATGGTAAAAAATTCACAGAACTGTATCAGTGAGATTTTTAATTACAAACAGAGAAGAAATAAAGTTCATCGCAACGGCAATCATGGTGCTTACCTCGCCATGAAGATCAATGCTTGCCTTTATCTCAAATCATTCTTGCATATCTGGTTGACTATTGTTGACTATCTAGGAGCTACAAGGCATATAAAACATGCCACTATTCGTCATAGAAAAATTGGGTTTTTTTTACCTTTCCAATACTAAATTCCATAAGTTATCAAATTAAAATTATTTCATTATCTCTTCTTTAATTTTCAACTTCGATGAAAACAATAAAAAATAAAAGATTTGAACTCGTAACTGCTAATTATTAAATTTCTGACATCACATAAAAAAAATATCACAAGTCAAACACTTGAACTAGAATGTAAAACATGTTATTTTTCTGTTCTAATCATTACTAGATCACACAATTAATATTTATAATAAAACAAATAGTAAAATTGGATTGCTTCACCTTTCCAATACTAGATTCCATAAGTTATCAAATTAAGACTATTCTTTGATCTTTCAATTTAAAGCTTTTAAATAAAGAGAAAAAAAAACCCCTAACTCATAACTCAAACACTTGAATCATCAAGCGATTCCATAGATAAATTTACTTTAACTTTTTAGGAAATAAAGTTAATTGCGGTTAACGTAAAAGAAATAGTCAAATTTAAAAATGATCAGTAAAGGCTGTCTTCACTTTTTTTAAAAGGAACTCCTATTATAAAAGAGAACAGGATTTTAACAAGAATCATCTATTCCGATCCTAATTAGATATTTTTATAACAATAAATATTTTTTTATCTTTTTTTAACCTAATATCAAAAAAAGAAATGAACCTATTGATATGATGGGATCAAGAGTTTAATTTAGATGAAAATTGGCTTTCCTTTTGTTGATGGTCAACTTGTGGATTTGTGTTGATCTCCTGGTTTTGACCCATCAAATGAATGACTGCCCATCGACTGATCAAGACCAATGACTTGTTCAGTTGGTGGGCCGTCCTCAACCCAATTTACATGCGAGGTTGGTGAAAGGCATTATCAACCTTTTATCGTTCTTGGCGTTACCATAACCTATCCGTGCCTCAATGGTATAACACGGCCAGTGTTTCTCCTCAGCCAAAAAAAAAAAAAACAGTTTGAGTCTTTAGACAAAGCTTTCTACTGTACTGATGAATATTCATAAATGGAAGTGGGATTGAGAAGGACTAGAGAGATGATTCAAATAGAGAATGGTCTTTGGGGGTATAAGATGATAAGGCTAGTAAGTAGTATACAATTATTACAATAGAGTTCAAGAAAAAGTAGAGCCCTGTCTTTATTGGAGAGAAAATAATTATTATTTTTATTATAATAATTGTAATAGTAATGATAGTGTAAAGTAAGAGTATTCTCCCAAGAAGCCAAAACATTACTGATCACACACGCACCTCCTTATAAATTCTTCACATCAGTAATTCAATCTCACCTCACAGTTTGTCTTCATTCCTTTTCTAAAGAAAAATACACACACACACCCCCACAAATATCTTCTTATTGTGCTGGTGAATCTTGAAAGCTAGCGAAAATGGTGGCCAAGAAGCCAAGAATCGTTATTATTGGAGCGGGAATGGCAGGTCTCACAGCTGCAAACAAGCTCTACACTTCCAGTAGCTCTAACGATATGTTTGAGCTCTGCGTTGTGGAAGGTGGTTCAAGGATTGGTGGAAGAATTAACACTTCAGAATTTGGTGGTGACAGGATAGAGATGGGTGCAACATGGATCCATGGCATTGGAGGCAGCCCAGTTCACAAAATTGCTCAGGAAATCCATTCACTTGAGTCTGAGCAGCCGTGGGAGTGCATGGATGGACTCTTGGACGAGCCAAAGACCGTCGCTGAAGGCGGTTTCGAGCTTAGTCCATCTCTTGTGGAGTCAATATCCACAGTCTTTAAGAACCTGATGGATTATGCCCAGGGGAAACTGATTGAACGTGAGGAAAGCAGTGAAGAGGTTGATTTCTGCAAGCTTGCAGATAAGATTTGTAAGATTTGTCCAAGCAATGGCGGTGGTCCTGGAAAGCTCAGTGTTGGTTCTTTTCTCAGACAAGCCCTTAATGTTTACTGGGATTCTGTGAAAGAGCAGGAACAGATCGAAGGGTGTGGTAATTGGAGCAGAAAGTTGATTGAAGAAGCCATATTTGCAATGCATGAAAACATTCAAAGGACCTATACTTCCGCGGGTGATCTCTTGACTCTAGATTTTGATGCAGAAAGTGAGTATCGCATGTTTCCAGGTGAAGAAATCACCATTGCTAAGGGCTACTTGAGTGTCATTGAATCGCTAGCTTCAGTTTTACCTCATGGCCTAATCCAATTAGGCCGCAAGGTCGCAAGAATTGAATGGCAGCCTGAAGCTCACCAATCAAGCGGACATGGTTGTGCTGGTAGGCCTGTGAAGATACATTTCTGCGATGGATCAATAATGTCAGCTGATCATGTTATAGTTACAGTTTCACTCGGGGTACTTAAAGCTGGAATTGGTCCAGATTCAGGTATGTTCAACCCCCCTCTTCCAACTTTCAAGACAGAGGCCATATCCAGGCTAGGATTTGGTGTTGTGAATAAGTTGTTTTTGCAACTGAGTTCAAGGCACGATGGCAGAGATGGTGATTACAGCAAGTTCCCATTCCTGCAAATGGCTTTTCATCGACCAGACTCCGAATGGAGGCATAAAAAGATACCATGGTGGATGAGAAGGACAGCTTCTCTGAGTCCAATTTATAAAAATTCTGGTGTGTTGCTATCTTGGTTTGCAGGGAAAGAAGCTCTTGAGCTCGAAACTCTTAGTGATGAAGAGATTATTGATGGGGTGTCAACAACACTATCTAGCTTTTTGTCACAGCCCCACAAACAATTGAATTCTAATTCTCATGGAGTATGCAATGGGAAAGAGAAATCTGTGGATGGGAATAGAGTTAGATTCGCCAACGTATTGAAGAGTAAATGGGGTAACGATCCTCTCTTCTTGGGATCTTACAGTTATGTTGCAGTTGGATCAAGTGGCGATGACCTAGACACATTGGCAGAGCCATTGCCAAATACTGATACTTTAGGATCTGCTCCACTTCAAATTCTGTTTGCAGGGGAGGCAACACACAGAACCCATTATTCTACTACTCACGGAGCTTATTTTAGTGGTCTTAGAGAAGCCAGTAGGCTTCTTCAACATTATCATTGTGTTGGGGTTTAGACACTTAGTGGTTTAATTTTGATCTTTTTTTCTAAGACACTTAATTTTCTGATATCTTTCTTTCTTTCTTTCAATTTCCTTCCGTCTAAAACATCTCTCTCTCTCTCTCTCTCTCTCTCTCTCTCTCTAGATTTGAGTACCACCAGAGAGCAAAAGGAAAAGGAAAAGGAAAAGGAATGGGATTAGGGAGGGATGAAAGAGATAGATGGGGACATTTTTAGATGTATTGCCTGAATTAAAGAACCTTCTTTCCATTTTCTAATGCTTTCTCTTTGTTTGTGATTGCGCGAGTGTGGTTTCTTTCTCTATTTTAAGTTCTATTTGATCTTCAAAGCAAACCAATTAAGATGATGTTTGTTTGGCATTGATTGAATTTTTTCGAAGTTCGAGGCAAAAAACAAAAGAAAGCTTTGGATCCCACCTCTTTGTTAAGTGTATCTTTTTGCTTCCTCGGTCGACAGGATCCGATAAACCCGGCTCTTTCCAGCTCGGAGTCTCTTCATCAGTTGCCCTACAGCTTGTCTCTCTGCCCAACCCCTTGTTAACTCCAAACACAACTTGGACATAGAATTTACACCACCATCACACAGCTAGGGACAATCAATGAGCTGGCTGTAAGAGTATGTGATTCACATGAAAATCTGGATATGAACCGAGCCTGGGGTCCCATGCCATGCCATACAGTACATCTACTGTATCAAATTGCAGCCACGATGGGCCAACAGGGAGTCAGTCAATCAGACTGGTTGCCAAAATGTCCTTAACAACGAGACATGGGTGGAGATGCGTATCGTCTCCTGATCGCTTTCGTCTTTAGTGCTGAAGCTCCCTCGTAGCCAGGGGATGGGAGGGACCCATGAAGACACGATAGGTCCCCTCCCATGCATACGTGAGTTTATGCGTTTAACTTAACTACTCACCGCTCAGTAGACAACAACAGTAGCCTACTGCTTGACCCACCACTTGTTTGCTACCTGGTGGTACCATTAGATTTCTCTTCAGACACCAAATCCTTACTCTGTATGCTACAGACAGAAATCGACTGTCCTTATTAACACAAATACTTCTGTCCACGAGCCTCTCAATAATTTCTTTATATATAATATCTTCTCAACTGAGATTAAACCCACCATTTTACGGACCCGATCGTGCCTGGTTTTGAGTCGATTTTTGGAACTCACATCACATCTTTTAAAAGCTAGGCTCCTTGAATCTAGTACCAGTTCATATTCAATGTCACACAAGGGAGGAGGAGCTTTTCACTAACCTGAGAGAGTCATTCCGGTTGGTCCACAAGCTTTTCAATAATTGTCTAGCAATCCATCGCAATGTTCTACTGCTGCAGCGTATGCCTGCCAACAAATTCAATCGAACCAGGGTCGTAGATACCATTTGTTGTCTTCGGTTCGGGTTGATATTTTCTTGATATTCTTATATCATTTTAATATACTAATATCAGAAACAAATTGTAAGAAAGAAAGATTCCACCTCCAAAACTCTGCGGACTGTATGGTCAAATCAATGGAGAGGGATGCTTTTCATATATCACAGAGAGTTTAAGATTTTCCAGGCTCTCCCGGAAAAAAGAAAAGAAAAGAGGGAATGGCCCACTTGCTGTCTCTCTTTGCCACTTGTTCAATCACTCTTTGATGATTGTGCATATCACATCCCAATCTGTCACCCAGTCATTTGTCTGATTCATAAACAAACAAGAAAGAATCCCCCATCCTCCATTACCCCTCCACAGTCCACTCCCACCCACTGGCCACCGCCTCGTCCAACATGTTCATTACTTACCTTGACCCTCTTTTATTTTGGCCTCTAATCATCATTATCAACACCTTTAATCCTTACACTTAATTGGTTTAATCAAATCTCTAGTCCTTACTTGCCACAAGCATAATTTGCCATCACCATACCCTCTGATCGATTTACAGGTGTTTTCAACAATCAAAAACCCAGCTAATTACAGTTCGAAGCTAAGGATTGGTTTCCCTTCTATCGTATAAATTGAGGAGGAGCTGAGATATCCCCAGTACTACAAAGCATGCAAATACATTTTTTTAGCTCATTGAATTCGGGATGATATTTTTATTTTTTACTCAATTTATAATATAGTACGTGTAATATATTACTTGGAAGGCTTCAGAACAATACTTTCAGTTATTCGGTTGGGTGGTTCTTGTGAAATTATATGGAAAGAACAGGGACAGCATTTCCATGTCCTTGTAGGTGTCCAGTAACTTTAAAACAATGATCCATTCTCTCTTTTTTGTTTTTGGCAAATCTTAGATTAAAAGTCTCATGATGCATTAGGAGCTGTCTACTTTATTCTTTCCAAACGATGGAGAGTAACTTTTCTATCCTTGAGAGAACTAATGATATTGAAAGAGAAGACAAATGGCATCTAACATCTGCTTTGCAAGGTCCTTGTGATGATAGGTAAACCCTTTAACTAAAAAAATCAAGTAGCACATATCAAAAACAATTTTATGTCAAGGAATCTAGGCGTCTATTCATAGAGTAATAGGGCCATTGGAGGGCTTCCCCAACTCTCTCACAATGTAACAATTAATCATCAGCTTTTCTGGCCCAGATGACACTATCTCTTACCTACAATCGGATTTATGATGATGCAAAGCACCATCTTTTTCTAAGATCTATCCTTCACTTCAATTCAAGATACAAAATCTCTTCTTGGTTTTGTCCAATTCATTCAAATTCATTGTCCAGCAATGTTAAAAAAACTGGCAGTTAAAACCAAGCCTATGATCTGCAGCCACCTGCATTTTTGCTGGTGGGGGATCCATCATTCAATTGGTGAGCTCTCAACAACAGCTAGCAACTGTTGGTTTGAAGATTGCAGGTCTTCTATATTGTTCTTGACTAGGTTGTTGTCCGAAAAAAACAAAAAAGATTGTCTTTAAATTGGTGTCAAGAAACTTTCAACAGAAGATTTAGTAATAAAAAAAAAAAACTAAAATTCATTGCATTGAAACAATATAATCATTATTTTTCCCTTCAAAGAAAAATTCATGAAGAAAAAGTAACACAATATTCTCACAAGTTCTATTGATCATTGTCAGAACCAGTCTTTTAGTTTCTTTTAACATAGTGCAATGACTAAATTATCTTTAAAAGAAAAAATAAATAAATTGGCATCTAGAGTTTTTTTGTTTTTTGAATTTTCATATCTTTAAACACAATAAAATAACTAAATTACCACTATAAGCTAAAAAAATTGAACGGGCGTCCAAATGCTTTTTTGTCATTTTATCCTAGATTGTTGGTTATAATCAAGTTAACTAAAAAACAATTTGATATTTTAATAAATATAAAATATTATTTAAAAACTAAAAGTGGTTGGCGTGTACAATGACACGCTAGCATGTGGGATATACCTGTGCTCTTCGAGTAGTGCATGCGGCGTCTCCCGATAGCCAAAAATAGACTTCTACAACAGCGCATCGAGCTCTTCCAAGTGGTGGAGCTTGTATAGACGGAAGACCAAAGATGTGGCTTTGACGGGCAATTTTTCTTCTCCTCTTTTTTATCTCTCCTCGCCTCGAGTTTCACACCATGATAGTTTGTATTGTATCAATTTTGATCCTTATTTTTTCACTACTAGAAAATTAAAAAACACCGAGGAAAACATTTAAGAGCACAAATGGTCAGTATACATTCTCATAACAAAGAATTCAATCATGTAGTAAAGCATCAAACTTTAAAATAGAAGAGGCCTTCACTAGCACTTTTCTTTTATTGTCCTCTCCTTTTCTTTTGTTGTTCATATCTAAATTTGTTGAAAGAGAAATAAATAAAGGATTATGACACTTTTCAAATAAAGGCATTTGTAAAGTAGACATCAATATAGAAAGCCTACCATAGAATTGTATAGTGCATTAATTTTGAATGAGGTCGTAATATGGGGTTCCCCACCAAAAAAGAAAGAAGATAAGCAATTTTTTCCATCACAATATTGTTCCAGCAAAGGGCCATATCTATTACTCAAAATCAATAGATAAGCACAAAAAACAGGGCGATGCAATTTCATTTTGGTTACATAAAGAAAAGAAAACAAAAAATAGTGCAATGCCTAATTGAAAAGACATAGTGGTTTATTTTTTTTTCAATAAGATAGACCATTAGAGAAGGCATGAACTATACAACTCGAAATGAAAGCATGATTTGTGATAAATCTCTTTTTAACAGGTCTAAAAAATCATTATGACACTTCTCCTTTGGGCACGCCCAATGGAAGGAGCATGCCTTGAGTGGGGGCTTGGCAGTGTATCAAGCCCCGAGTATGCTGAGTCTGGCACTAGCCAGATCCAAATGCAATTGTGCTTAGCAGTGTGTCAAGCCTCGACATGCTGGATTTGGTGTCAGCCAAACCTAGACGCTTTTATACTTGACAGTATACCAAGCCCTAGGCACGCTAGCTGCCAAGCCTTAGGCATGCACATAGAAATGTGCATCCTCTCTTGGAACGCCCGATGGAATGATCATGTTCCTTTGGCACACCCGAGAGAATGAGGTAATGTGGATTTGACAAACATGTCAAATCCAAAGCACATGATGTGATATGACCAACTCATTTCCGACAATAGCCCTTTTTGTCAATTACCAAATTCCAAAGCCTAATTTTGTAGGTAATATCCTTCATCAGGTACCTCATTCCTACGCCCATGTTCGGGTATTAATCCCATTGCCGGGAAACAAATTTCTCTGCCCTTTACTGGACATTAATCTCATTACCGAGAAACTAATTCCTTCAATCTTAAACCATGATTTCAAACACAATATATCATTACATTTACAAAAACTAATATAATAAATTAAGTATAGGAAAATGACAGGGAGCAAGACACCTACCTCCTGTCGAAGCTCAAGTAATACCTCCATACTACTGCACAGCTCGCATGTCCTCTCTTGTATTAACAGGTTTATCACATTATATTTCATTTCATGTTTATTTTACATAATATTATTCTAGGTTTACTCCTAATAATTTAACCTTCATTTCCACTTTAATTCTCATTAAATTTTATTTGCTTACAATTAAGCATGAGGAATTTATTCATTCCTAGACACATTCTTCAAATCAAATTACACAAGACACATAGAACTCATTAACTTTTAACCATTTTAAATTTAAGAATTATAAATTCATTTTTCCTTTTATTTTTCTGAAATATACATAATAAAAGAGTATGTGAATTTTCTTCAAACTTTCCCATATGGAACACATTGTCTAGACATACAAAAAGTTTTAACAAACTAAATAACAATTTCATTAACACTATTAACTTCTCATTTGTATGATCATATCCACACATGTATTATATCGCACAAACATTATCACATTTGCATAAATTTTCACTTTATTCTTTTTTTGGCCGCCACCATAACTTCTTCTTGTACCATGATTTATTTAAATTTCTTTTCATTAACTCTTCCTTTACATGAGAAGTCAAACACATTTATAATAACATTCATCTTTAAGTTCAATAACCTCCTTTAATTTTCAATTTTCAACAACGTAAACATTTCAATCAATCTATATAACGTAACTAAAATCCTTTAAAATAATTTTCTTCATAAAATTCTACATTAATCTATCACAATTTCACTTAAATAAACACAATCTAACTATATACAAATTGATCCTCTTTTGGCTGGCCCTACATGCTTTTAAGAACATCATGTTTTTCTTCATTGTTTCTTTCAAATTTAATAGTAATTACAAGTTATTCTAACCTAATTTATTCAATTCACAATCCATTTGTATTTTTCCCAAAATTTATACTATGAACCCTAACATAAAATTCATAATTTAACATCAATTGCCTTCCTTTTTATATAAGCTTGCTAAGCTAGGTTTCGAGCCCCTTCCCAAGTAATATTTTCACCTTCGAATTCTAAGGAGTCAAAAATTTTCACGTCCCTCTTTCTTCTTTTTTTACCGGGTCAACTCAATTTTTTAATCAGATCAATAAAGTTTTTTTTCTTCAACTCGAATTGGGTTGACCCACAAGTCCCGTCTAGCTTTTAAAACGATGCTCCCTACCTTTGCAAATAAAAAAAAGTTCCTATATATATATAATAACTTATAATTTATTCTAGTGTTTTTTATGCTATTGCAAGTTTATTCTTTTGTTTGTTAAAATCATAAGTTAGTCCATCAAATGCACTTTTAATTTATTTTTATTTTTTTGTAGCTGGTACAATTGAAAACTTTGATTATAAGGGAAGGGTGTTTAGGTAAAAGAATAATATAATTGTGATAAAAAAATCATATATGAAAACATATGGACTTAATATTATATTTTTTAAAACAAAAGGATCAGCTAATTATTTCATTAAAAATGCAGGGATCGAATAGTAGTATACCCTTTATATTATATAGTAATATTTGCTTATGAGTGGCTGTTAAAATGATATTGGCGATGCTTGCATGATTGTAAATAAATCCTAATAGCATATATCATATAGTAATATATGTTAATTAGTGATCGTCAAAAAGAATACTAGTGATACTTGCAAGTTTGCAAATAAATTTATACATGAATTTTACAACAAATATATATATATATATTCGATTGGAGTATTTACTTTAAACATACAATATTCCAAAAAAAGTCAACTATTTTAAAATTATATCAATGATTTACATAATAAGAAATTAAGTCAAATAATAATGCTCTCGTTGAAAAGTCAACTATTTTTAGAATTCTCGTAAGAGAGAAGAAAAAAACAATCGGGTGATTTTACACTGTAGAGATCCCTTATTGGGCTGATTTGGAAGCTTCATTGCAAAAGTATAAAAAAGAATGAGCCCCATCTCTACTAAATTCGGCAAAGGTGGTGTTTTATTTATTTATTTATTATTTTTTTTTTAATTTTCTTCATATGGATGAGCTTGCCATGTTATAAACATTAGGCTCTACTATCATGAACTAATCCATATCAAGATTTCCTGGTCGTGTGGATCCTAATTTAGACTTTGATTAATTTATTATATGGGCCATATCCTAAATCCTAAATCAAGTGCCTCATCCATGAGAAGGATATGCCTAGGCGTTTATTCCCCTTTAAGTAAGGTTTTGTGACCGGACGCCGTCGCCCTTCCACCTCGAAGGCGGAGGTCCTGCTAGATAAAAATGTTAAACATGTGGTTCAAATTTAGTTCGATGCTAGATAAAGAGTTGGGATCATCCATTGCTACAATAACTACTATACTGTTTGTTATGATGGTGGCATTGTATTTTTTATGTAATTTTTTTTGATGTGCTGATATCAAAAATAAATTATAAAAAATAAAAACACAATTAAAATTGGCCGTGAATCATGTCACAACTGCATGCACTACTTGAAAATTGGCAAATAGCAACAGAAACACAAACAAAAATATTTTAACGGAAAGTTTTCATTGGTGATTTCTAACGGAAATAGCGACGAAATAAAAAATAAAAAAAATCAATTAAAATTCCATCGACAATTCCATCGGGAATTTAACACATCAGAATGTTGACAGAATTGTCGATTGGATTATCATCAATGTTTTTAAATGAATTAAAACCGGAAAATTCTCTCTTCCTCCCATTTCTTCATCTTCATTTCCTTAAAAACATAGCACTAGCCACCCTTTTCAAACCTCTTCAAATCCTCATGGCCCTCTTGCAAATCTAGCCACCCAACACGATGGTGGCGACCAACATTTGTTAATAGTGTCGTCTATTATCTCTTGGTTCCATTTTTTTGTCAAGTTTCACACCATAAAATTAGTAAATACACACATTTTTTTGTAACCCATTTATGTTTTAAGTTCATTTATTGAAATTTGTTTGTAGTATTTTTTGCTTTTTATATATTTAAGTGTTTTACAGCTTTTTTCTAGATAATTTTGTTGTATTAATATATAATTTGTATGTTAGGGTTTATTCAAGATTTGAGAGAAATTGATTTCATTTTTCATTTCATGAAATTGAGTTTGATTTTGTATCTTAGGTGTATTATAATTGAAGAAGTAATGGGTAATTTAACGGGTACCAATTATATTTTGTCAATTTTATTGTTAAGTTGAAAATTTAGAGAAAATTGATTTTTTTTGAATTGATAATAATTAAAATGTATTAATTTAGGATGAGTAAGTCTAAATTGAATAAATAATGGATAATTAGTTGGGTATCAATTGTTGTTTTGGTAATTTTATTGTTTAGTTCATATTTTGACAGAAAATGAAATTTGTATAGAATTCATAATTAGTTATTGAATTGTGAATTTATTTTTAATAAAAACTCAAATTTGGAATTGATAGTTACATTATTAATAAATATTGTCATCAATATTCTATATAAGTTTCATAAGTAATGGATGATTATTCTTGGATGTATCTAGATTCAAAAGAAAGGTTGTTTCGACAAGATTATCTTAAAGGGGTTACGCCTTATAGGCAATGTTATCAATTATTTTTATCTCAAAATCCAAATGTTAGTGAATCTTTAATTTTCAAATTACAAGATAAATAGTTTGTCACGTCATTTAAAACACATGTAAGTATTTAATAATTCATAAATCCTAAGTTTAGATTTAGTTATGTTATTTCTTTGACCGATAATGATTGTTAACTTTAACTAGGTGTTCAACATGGGAGCCAATGTTAAAAAATTGGAATCCCTATCTTTAGGTACTGAAAAAAAGGTCCAGTGATATATAGATATTTCATCAATGAATATGTTTTTCATATTGAACAATATCATGAGACTTGAAAGACCTATAGTAATGAGCTTTGTAAAGGCTTCAATTTCCAATGAGTTTAAAGTTGATTATTATGGAAAGTTTTAAAAGGTTATTAAATTGTGATATCATAAGTCACAAATAAAGTGTTTTTATCCAAATTCTATTGATATGATATCAACATAGGAATTAGAGTAGATTCTCACAATGATTTGGTTGAAATAAATAAAAGATGTAGACTTTGCAACAACAATGATGTTTTTTTTTTTGTTTTCCAAACAATGCCAACAGGTGTATTATACATACACTTCTTTATAGGATCATTATATAGATGATTGATTATCTGTTATGAAAATCAAACTTAGAAGTCATATCCAAGTTGTTGAATATGGTAACGATGAAGTAATTAAGGGAGATAATGTCTTTCAAATAGATGAGTTAGTTGATCCATATCAAATTACTCTGTATACTAAGTTAAAAAAAATCAAAATTTATGTGCCACTAAGAATACTTATGTTGATATTAATGTTGATGAGTTAAATGTAGTATATTGAGTAAAAATGGATATAAAGAAGTAGATGAAGATGATGAGATCGACCTTGAATTCAACAAAAAATATGATGTTGGACATGACGATGAATAAAATGAAGAGGGATAATTCTGATAAAAGGTGTTGAATTGATTTAGATATAATGTTTCATTTTGTCATAAAATTGAAATTATGGAAGACACTTGTTTGTGCTTTATAATGCATTATATTTATATTTCTTGGATAATGTTTTATGTTTTTGGAGACGTGTGTTTCTTTTTCAATAATTCCACAAGTGTTTTTTTTTTTTTGTTATGGTTATGGATTTAATATGAGCAATTGTTGGCTTGAAGATGTTTGGTGGTGTTGTTGTTGTTTTTGTTGGTGTTGGTGTTGGTGTTGGTGTTTTATTTTTAGGTTGGCTTGGGGATTATAACAATTAACCAAAAAAAATATAGTGAAAACTCTAATGGAATCATTGACAGACAAGTCCATTCCATCAGTAATTTTGTTGGCAATTTCACACCTATTTCATTGAAAGTTATAGAAAATTAGGAATTTTTTTATGGAATTAGTGACTAAAAATTCCATCAAAAATTAATTTCTTATGGACTTGGTGATGGAAAATGGGCAATAAAATCTAATTTTTAGCGGGAACAATCTATCTGTATTTTGTTGAAAATTCCATTAGTATTTAAATTGATGATGAACATACCAACAAAACGACAATCCTTGACAAGCAACTTAGCGCCTACATGTTTTCATTGAAAATCTCATTGGGAGTTAAAACACTAATGGAATTTTTTTTCTAAATGCAGATGAAATATTCCATCGATGTTTTTAAATTTTATAAAAGTGCTGTAATAACGGGTTCAACCCCTTGTTATTATAAATTTTACCAAACTCACCCTTTCTCTCTATTTGGATAGCTATCTATTGCGTAGGAAGATGGAATTACTATGCTTAGTTATTGTGAAGTGTGAACGTTATTAAGTTTGAAATGGAAGAATGAAAACTAATAACAAATTAAGGATTTTCTTTTAAAAAGTTAGCACAATAAATTAAAAACTTTGGCAGAATAACACAATTTAAAAAAAAAATTTGGTGAAATAACATAATTTTAGCCTGTCATGATTCTGAAATGCGACATCTTATGGATGTTCCATTACTGAAGTCCAACAATCTATTCTATTATGATTTAGAAATGAGACAAAGTACCATGTTTCAATTCGAAATAACATGTTATGAAAATAAATCCAGCCTCCATTCTTCTCTCCTAATAGAAACAAACGCTCCCCCACTTCTCTCTCTAAAAAACTAACTACTAGCCCTCCTCACTCTCTAAAAAAAAACATAAAATATAATTAGTTTTCTCCATAAAAAACCAATAATCGCATCATTTTCATCTCCAAACCTTGAAGCACATTTTTCTTATTGGAAAACACATCTTATGTTGCCACTACTCCCCAACTGCGACCACTACGCTGCCACCCCTTTTCAGTAAAAAAAAAAAAACAAGGTAAACTTCCTACATTGCTATTAATTTTATGGGTTTTATATTTAATTTATGATTGGTATTGTTGTGATTTAATCATTGTTTAAGGTTAGTTTGAAATAGGTTTGTTGAATTTTTGATAAATTAGTTATGAATTAAGTCAATTAGGGTTGATTGCATGCAACTAAGTATAAAAATAACATGAATTAGTTTGGAAAATTTTACGTTGCATTGAATGTTTGGATAAGTTGCTGAATTTAGGTATTTTGTATTGGTTTTTTAAATGAGCTATGAATTAAATCAATTAGAGTTAATCTCATCCAATTGAGCATGAAAATAACATGAATTAGGTTCAATTTTGATTAATTCTATGTTGCGTTGAATTTTTAGATAAGTTGTTGAATTTATGGATTTTGCATGAATTGGTTGAAATAAGCTATGAATTCATGCAATTGGGGTTGATTTCATGAAATTTTGTTTGAATTGTGTTAAATTGATTGGGTTTGGTTTCATTCTTTTTCTATATAATATCTTTATGTTATGTTCATTATGATGGTACTATTGCTCATAAGGTAAACAATAATATCATTTACAATAGCAGAAAAAATGTGTTATTGAATGGAATTATAATGCTAATTTAGGTATGTCATTTGTGGATATGAAACAAGCTATATGTCATGAACTTGGATGGAATTATAATGGTATTGAAGTTGATATAACTCGAAGGTGTCAAGTTGAGGAACATCAATATTATCTTTACCGATTACATATGATGATATTTTTAAGACAATGATTGATTTTTTTGTTCAAAATGGATTGAACATGATGATATTTCCTTTCAAGTAATTAAAGTATTGAATGTAGCTACGTAGGGTCTACCTAAGATGATTGGGATGAGAGCATTAGAACCTTGGATAAATGTGATGTCCAACACTAGAACCGATATAAAAGGCTTGATATCTTCTAAACCTAACTATTTATCAATAGTGTAAGGTATCAAATTCACACTTGCTCCTATATCCAACAAGGCTTGTTCTATCTTATGATTTCAAATAATGCATGAAATGGTGGGACAACTAGGATCTTTGTATTTAGAAGGGGTCTTAAATTAGATGATGGCACTAGTATGTTCAGTTAGAAAAGGCTTATTCTTTCACATTTAATCTCCTCTTAACAGTGCATAAATCCTTATGGAACTTGGCACAAAATGGAACTTGTCTAATTACAGCAAGGAGTGGAATATTAACTTTCACTTGTTTGAATAA
>Ga0307510_10004628_pt1 | contig 16228 bp, 15 predicted proteins | sample 12_EM_MG_FD_207224 | JGI IMG/M metagenome (GOLD analysis project Ga0307510, IMG submission 207224) | Populus trichocarpa ectomycorrhiza microbial communities from riparian zone in the Pacific Northwest, United States - 12_EM | ecosystem: Host-associated > Plants > Roots > Unclassified | place...
GGTAATTCATTCGCCACAAAAAACAAAAGGTGCACAGCTAGGAATCTCCAATGGCACCCCCTCCTCTCCTCGTGGGAAATATTCTCCTGCCATCCTGGGCACTCTACCTTACTGCGGTGGCTATTTAAGGAAACACGATAACATAACACATGAAAGCCACCTTAAGCTTGGGAAGCGAGAACGTCATTTATTTATTACTATGCCCCGCCGCTTCGTGAGGCGCAGTAGCGGGCTCACGCAATGCCACTCGAGCACCCAAGTAATAAATAGATAAAGTATTTCATGCTAAATTCTATTCAAAATGCAAGTATGATAGCTAAAAGTTAAGGTTTGACCAGGTTGGTTGACATGTGCGAGATTTCTATCTCGAAGACGGGTACAGAGCACAGAGTAGTTTAAGGTTTACGCTGCCGGGCGGATGGAGGAAAAGAAGGAAGATAGACACGCGCAGCGATGTATCAAGAATGTAAGGTGTCAGAAGAAAAAGGGCGAGAAAAAAGCTAGAGGAATGTGTACAAGAGATTGATGGAGGGATGATCGGGTGGATGGAAAAAAGAGATGCCATGGTTTACACCATTATTTTTTGCAGCCTCTTTTTTCCTCCCTTCCTCGATAAACGCTCCAACTTTTATAGTTATCATGTAAAAAAGACAGGACAACGGTGATGATACTAATAGCACAGTATATGAAGACCGAGGACAGAGAGAAGTGGAAGAGAGAGAAAAAGTATACAACGGTTGAACAATTGGGGAAGGAGAGAAAGAAAGCCATTTCAATGCGACCATCATGATTTATACTAATACCGCCCACAAGAGCAAAGGATAGGAAAAAAGGACAAAGGTATAAGAAACAGAAAAACAAGAAAGGAATTGAATGATGGGGGCTGGGAAAAAATGACCCGAGACCAATATCCCAAGACATTGGCAGCCGTGTCCAGGTGCCGCCAACACGACCCTCCAATTAATAAGTATACGATCCTTAATCTGTCCAATGCTAAGAAATGAGAAACGTCAACCCATTCTATCTCGCACCCGTATTATGTCCTGAGACTTATACATCAAGACTGGATCGCTGTACAGCAGCCGATGGCGGGGGGCGCGAGGCTATATCGGTCGCAGCTCTCTTAAGCTTTTTATCGTCATCCAGAGCAACAACTTCTAGCTTCTGAACGGTATCGGACAGTTTCTCCTCAAGTAAAGGCTCGTCTAATAGGTTACCGGCAGGGGGGCCCTTTGCTGAAGAATTCTGTACTTTGGTATGGACAGGAATTGGAGCCGGAAGCTCCTCGGCGACACTTCGTAGAGGTTTGCTCGTTTTCTTGGAAGGTGGTTTGAGGTGGTTATCTGACATTGTATTTCCCTCCCTTGGGGGCCTGGAGAAGCCACCACGAGTACCCTGTCCATTTAGTGCGCCGAAAGCCGTCGGTGACATGGTAGAGGGGTGTGGCGACTGCGTGGGAGACATCGATTTTCTAACACGGCGCCTTCCATATTTGCGCTCATTTCGGACTCGTAGAATTTCCATATACGGTGGCTCTGATCTTGGAGCTCTCGGATCCTTGAGCTTCAATTCCTGAGTCTCCTCATCTACCCACCAATGAGAACTTGCCAAATCGTCTGCTACTATCGCAAGGAAATGCGCCCATGATTTTGCAACAACAAACTTGGTATCGTAGTCACGGCCGAAAAGAATGACTTGTCCCCATGTTCCATTTGGCCCAGGTGCAAGGTCGACGGCGATGTTGTTTCCACCCCAATCTCTGACCATAGGGATCCAGCCCGGATGGGCATAGGCCTTTACAACTGCGCCTTCCGGCTGTGATTCCTGGCGAGCTTGAAGGTTCTGGCGTCCAATGGAACCAGTTTCCAACCTAGATGGACCAGCTTCCCCATTTGGAGTTGGCGGAGCAAGCGTCGGCTTGGTCAAATACTCCTTCTCAACCTTTCTCCAATTTTTCCACTCATCCAGCATCTCCTCACAGTCCAGTAACATTGCACCAAACATCAAACCAGTAGGCATTCCACCACGCTCCTGTCCGTCGTGAATCTGAAGCGAGTCCCTCACCTCCATCGGTAATGAACAGTCTAGGTTGTACTCCAACTCGTTGATATCATTTAGCGACGCGGGCGTGCAGAGTTGATCAAAGAGCTCAGGATAGTTATCCTCGCACCACCGGTCAATCCTGCTCCAGGAGTGACTTACAGGAGGAGGCGGGGGCAAACCATCAGTACCGAAGTCTTGCAGAGCTATTCCTCCTGGGGAACCATCACTCTGCAAAGTAGCAGACCTCATGCCTGGAGAATAGGGGGAATTCGGACCTTGGATGTTCCCGTTTAGAGGCCTTGAAGAATAAAGACCATTCTGGGAAGCGAGGGCAGTAGTAGAACGGTTTTCATCTTGGTAGCTAAGATTGAGGCTAGTGTCGGCACCTGGTGAGGTAACGGATTGTAATTCAGGGTTACGACCAACGCCAATGTGTTGATTGCCCATGTTCGAAAGAGATCTATAGGGGGAATCGTGGCCTGCATGCCTATCGTTTGAAGTCATCGCATGCCAAAAAGAGCGGAACCCCGAACCGAGTCTGTCGTGTTTGTGGTCAGTAACTATGCTCTCTTAACACAAGGACAGGGTAGGAGCAAGGGAAGAACGTAGAGGTACAAACCCAGGAGCCATGATTGAAGAGGCCGCCAGCTTTGACGGGACGGAGCAGCAGTAAGGAGAGAACAAAACGATTGAATTTTTTTCCACCGAAATATCCGGGACTAAAGAATGTAAGGAAGCAACGAAGGTTTGTTGTCAGGGAAGAGGAGGAGGAGGAGGAGTAAAGGTTGAGGAGTTTGAGCTTAGTTAAGTGAGAGGTTGAATGAGGGTTAACGGGAAATAGGAGAGCGCGTAATGGGTTGGCACATCAAGGCAACGAGTGAAGGAGGGCGAGGGGTTGGAGCAACCAGTGACTGGCGAGACGATTCCACCGAAAATACAGAGACGACAACCAGGAAGAAAAGAAAAATAGGAGAGCCTTGTTTTGTGATTTGAAATTGAATGGATTCGGAGATATTATTTATTTTTCCCGCCGTTTGCCTACTGTTTTACTGACTATGACCTGGTAGTAAGAGGAGATTCCGAATGATGGGAAGAAATGAACGAATGAAGGAACGAAAGAGAAGAGAACGTTCAGATGAGTGAGGAGGAGTGGAGGACAAATGAGTGAGATCAGACCGGCTAGACTAAGAGAGAATAGAGGACAGGACGGCGGGAGGAGGCAGGCCGTGCCATAGGGAGCAAAGTGTCGATAGACACGGGCCAAGTTAGTGTCTAAAGTAAATAACAGAAGAGCAGGTACAGTACCAGCACTGTATTCCACTGTACTCGAGTACATAACTGAAGCGTTTCGAGCAAGGGAAAACAATAGAGAAAAAGGAAAAAGGGAAAAAACACAGAGCGCACAGAACTCGGGGGACAGACGCGCAGAAAAAAGGAAGAGGGGACCGTGGGGGTTGACAATAGACACAGATACAGTAACGGCCGTGAGAATGAACTCTTGTATAGGCTTATAGGAAACCAATGCCACTGTATAGTACCGTACTTGCACTGTGCTCTACAGCAGAGGAAATTGTAATTATTGTCGCATGTACAGTACAGTACAGTACAGCGCAGTAGTGACCTTCACCTTGATCTTGAGAGTCAATAATTAATGTTCAATTGTTTTCTATTTGTGGGAGCCATTCTTCCTTTTCGCTTTTTCGCCTCCCCTTCGGGTCATTGTTTTCTGTACTTGTGCACATGGATTCATAACCTACAGCAGCACCCCAAGTTATTCCACGAGAGTTTCCCTCGAGCCCAAGCACCTACCCTATTGTGATGGAGTCTTTTTCAGGAAATTGGAGGTTGACAGCATCCCCCCTCCCCATGACAGAATGCAAAACGAGGGAAGGCGAGAGAGAATGGGGTAAGAAAAATGTCGACAGGGGTTAAATCGTCCCCACCCATCACCTTCAATCAATCATCGCCGCCATCCCCGAATCAAGTATGTGAATGCCACACTTTTTCTCTTCTTCTTCTACCTCACATAACTCCTATCATCCCAGTTGTATTGCTTTGCCCTTTCCCTCTATCCTTTTCCGGCTGAAAGATTCCTCCTCCTACTTGTAGGTATCCACTTTAACCTTGTACCCCTATTGATTGGTCAAACCTATTATCCAAGTATCATATCGTACTCGAGCACATGAACTAAACACCATACCAGCAATCCTGCAACAAAGGGTACATTCCATCGCAGTCCCTACACTACAGCTCAGTGCTAGTACACAAGTGCTGTACTTCCGTTTCGCCAGCTCCCCCAGCTACCTACTGTACTTGTAGACCCCCCCCATGTAGCTAAAATAACAATTGTCGCTCCTGAAGGTCCCGATGGCCCTAGGAGGAACATCACAGCGATAAAATAACGGCATCCCATCCAAACGTCGCTAGCGGTACTTGAATTTACCCGCAACCGACCTCCCATCCAAAATTCCCAAGCCGACCAAACATTCCAAGAAAAAACGCGTTGGACGCTTAACTTCCCCAGTACCGCCACATCCCGTGCACCCCCCTCGGAGGTCAGCACTTTCTCGATATTCGCATATTCGTGGGGTGTCCGGCAATAGGTGTTGCAAGATCCTCGAATTTCGGCGCAAAACAGCAGTTCTTGAGCGTTTTCTGTCGGGATACTTTACGAATTAATCAGTAGTTAGCAGCGACCGCAAGGCACGAGTAGAAGCCTGAGCCGCATGCACTCGAATACCGTAGGTATTGTCGAAAAGAAGGAAGAAAAAGAAAAGAAAAAGAAAAAAGGGAACCCCATCTCGGAATTTCCCGCCCGCATTTTGGTGCCTGGCAGATAAAAAAAAAACCCCCCCCCATCCTTCCACCATCGTACAAGTACCTGCACGACAGCTTCTCCCTGAAATGGGAAGGAAGAAAGAAAGAAAGGGAAATAAAAAGCCGTTATATGTAGGACAGAGATCCAAGTGTATTTCAAGGGTAGAGGGGGGGGGGTATTTCGTTTCAGCATCCTCGTTCCACCACTGGTAGCCTTTTTGAGGCAAAATACAGGGTGTCGCACAATAACGCACGTACAAGAAAAACCAGGATAAAGTTTACCCCAGTTCGTAGGTATCGTTCCGGAAACTGGGAATCAGCATTCGACGAGAGCAAAGGGGCCAAGCCTTAGGGGCTGGATTATTCCTTCTGTGGGTAGCTTCCGGATCGATAAGCAGGGATATTCACAGAAGGGACGGAGGGATAAGGGAAATGAGCTAAGGCGGGGAGGGGGCAAGAAAGTGCAGTAAAGTTTGGCGATTGCATGCTGGGCAGGGAGATTAACAAGGGGGTTTTTAGCCAAGAATCTTATACCGAGTGATATTTGGTGTTGTCAGGACTGATAGAATACGGTATTATATCAAAAACACTTGAAATCCACTATCTCTGGTGGCTCTGTAATCCCCGATTCTGAGGCAGAAGCTCCTGAGAAGGATTAGAGTTTTCCCAGGATGGTATAAAAATGGCACACTGGACACGTTGGATCTCGTTAACTGTAATTCAATTAAAGTGCCGAACTGAAACTATCGCGGGCTGATTTCCCCTGATGATCTGACAGCGTCGGGAGTTTTTAACGGCGGTGCCTGATTGCGCAGATCGGCTGAGAAGGAAAAAAAAAAGGAGAAAAAAGCAGGGGCCCAATATGCACGCCAATGTCAACAAGTGTCATACACACATGTGCATACAAGAGCCCCCCTGTACATTCATGCCTGATCACTCGGTTATCTTGCCAGCTTGTTCAGCCTCCACGCGGATTAACACGGGGGGCGATCTCCACTGATTCTCCAGTCTCCGGAACCATACAGATTTCAAACTGCCCCTGTAGCCTGTCTAGCACCGTATCAAACTCAATGATTTGAGTATCTCCGTGTAGGGTTCCAGTCTCGGTTTGAAATAAACCCTCCATAGAAAGCTTTCTTGTAAACGAAATGGAATGGCGATATCACTTTGTGGCTGCCTTCGGGAAGTGCTATTAATTCAAAGCCTGGGCTGGAAGTGCCATTCGTCATCGACCATTGTGAGATGGGATTAGATGTCCACCCGCTGACAATACAGGAGAGCTCCAGTTCGTCGATTGCCGCTGTCGACTCTTCTGTGTGTTTTGGGAGTAGTGCTGTTTGGTAGTGCTGCTGACGGTTTCTTTTCTTTCATTTTGTGTTTTATGGAAAATGTTTTTCATATTAGTCTTTTGCTGCCGTAGGGCTGGATGGAGGACTGGATGCGTGTGCTGCGTACACTATCTTATTTTCCTCTTATGTTTTAATTAAAATAGGGGAGGCGGAGGGGTAAGAATAGTTCATCTGTTCACATTCCTGTGCTAGGCTTTAATGATTTTCAGCAAGGAGGCAGCTTTGATCCTGCTCTATAATAGCTTCCTATTAAGCCTGGCTAACCTTCTCCCCTCTTCCGACTCTGGAAGTCCCTCCATAATCTCACTCAGCGGCTCCTTTTTATCCATCGCTAATCATCTAGGGTTGAATCCCTTGTGGGCCATCATGGGTACTACATATTCGAGACCATCGAGGTCTTTGCTCCTCCTATTTCAATTTCTTTGCAATTTCTTTGCATAGTGTTAGGTCACTACTCGCAGGCCATCAACGATACAATACATCTTCGACCTATGCAGGTATCCTCCATTTCCTAACCTATCTAAAGACTCCACCCCACCACTAAAGTCGACCACAGTAAAAACTCGAATAATTGGACCATCTGCTAGGACGCTGGAGTGGCCTCTCCCAGGCTTCCATGACGGCCAATTGGAGTGGAGTGGGGATGGCAGTTTGGCTCTGGGTTATGCTAGCAGTAGTTCCTCTTGTGGTGGACATGATAGTGGAGTGTCGGGATTGACTAGGAGCGAGTGGGGCGGGGGGGGAGTGGGTGATGTTTTCCCCTTTTTTGCTGGTTCCGAGGACTGTGTGGAGACATGGTGGAGAGAGAGATGGCTCTTGTGTAGGGGGAGTACGTACACAAGTGTCCTCCAGTGGCCTTGTGTGTATCTGGGTATCATATGTATTATTTTCATTCAGGGGGGCTGGTGGCTTCGTTAGATCCCCAGCTGGGTTCAAGGTTTGGGCTATTTTTGGCTGGGATCCCTTGGTTTGTGCGGTATAGGGCTGGATAGAGGAGGAGGTATCATAATATCATAGTGCCCTCTATGATATATTATGTCTATGCTCGCATGTATTCCCAAAGATAACGACCAGTGCTAGGCGACTTCACCACCCATATCGTACCTATTAAATACGACCCTTCTCCCACAGATGCCGAAGTCCTCCTCATCCCGGCATACACAACTTCATAGCCCTCGACCAATACCAAGGCATCTCTAACAACCCCCCCTCTCGCCTGCTCTCATCTGGCATGCATCCAGTCCTTGCAGGCGATCAGCCCCTGGGTTTGGGAGGCGCTAGTAAAGCTTGATAAACAAGCAAATGTGGCCACGACCACCTCCCTTCCTGACCAAATCACCCATTACTAAACCATTTCCACTGAATCCCCCCCATGCACCAATAAGCAACCCTTGATAACGAAAAAACCGTGACACACGATACCGGTAACCCCAGATCTAAAAATGAGAACAAAAACTGCCCTTCCATGCAGATGCGGCTGAGTCTGGGCATTGGAAGCAAGATGGCCCTGGGAAAGGAGCTTAGACCCACAACAGCCAATCTGGAGCGCACACACCAACTTGGCGAAACGAACAACAATAACCGATCCCATTCGTTTTAGGCTGTTTAATGTCATACGCAGCGCTGGAGCAAGAGTAACCGGCCCAGCGGTTCCGTTACGGTAATACGTACGAGTACCGTTCAAGCGCTTAGTTGTGCATCCCTACATGTCGCATGGGAGGAAATGTAACATTCGCTATACCCCTGAGCTTACGCGATGACGTAGGTATATCTCTAGAGTACCGGTGGTCCCTCATTGAGCAGCCGACGAGCACGGGCCGCAACCGTCAACGAAGTTCTGGACTAACGATAGCACGTGAATTTAAATCGTCGGCCTTGTGGAAACTCCAATAGTGAATAAGCGATGACATAAGCTCTTGGAGACAAGTGGTAGTGAGAATGGTACGCAGGCGATCACCAATTCGCATCGTGTGCTACAACACTCAAGTATTCAAGCTATACTATACTATCCAATTTCGCCAACAACGATAATAGTATAAAAGGAAGCGAAAAGGGCTACCGATTGGAGAGCAGGCGCTGTTCATCACACCGCCAATGTACCAGTTGGGGAGGGGGTTCCAGGGTGGAATGAGAGCGAGTGACTTTTGGTGACGGAGATATATATGGTTGGATGCCAATGCTGACTCTGTGAGCAGCCTTTGGGAGGAGGGTTCTGTAGATAGATCTGGAAAACCTACCTCAGGTGCCCGGAGATAAACTCCGAAGTACTTTTTCTGGGTGATGGAATTATCCTCCTTTGTCAATAAGAACCCTGGATGCAGGCATGCATGTATATAACCGAAATAGGGGGCTGCGGCGGAGGGGGAAGGCTAAAATACATCTTTATACTGGAATCTGGATCGTGGGAATTTTCACAAGTTCCAGATTATACCGATACTTTTTGTCGGATTGTCTGCTGTTGCTACTGCGCTGGGCTTTATTGTTTGGCCGAAACCTGCTATTAGGTGCTCCGGTTTGCCTAAAGGTAGGCCCTACTCGCACTGCTACTTACAAGGGATGGCAGGTTACCGCGGGAGCGCTAGTGCTAGAAGGGAGTGGATCTTGAGAGATGGATTTGGGGAGTTGTGTTGCTTCTGTATGTCCGGCGCAATTGAAACGTTCCTGTTATGATGATGACTTCAATTGCCGTTTGAGAGTGTTGGGGAAACGGCAAGTCCTAAGCGGGTGATCGTTAGGAGCACGTGGGAGGCTTCTCCTAGATTGACTTGCTTTATTTTCTGTTTTTATAGAACCGAATTAACGGGTGGGCATTAGGTGGAGGTAGTAGTGATGCGGGGGGTCGTGGCTTAGTGAGATGGGAGAGGGGAGAAAAAAGAAAAGAAAGAGAAAAAGAAACACGAACCCTATGCGAAAACTCTGGGTTGAGCATACTTCTACGTGGTGTTCCCGGATGGTCCAGACACCGTCACCGTCGCGGGCTAACTTACTATTTTGTGTCGGGTTTGGAAAAGTAGGTTCACAAGAGATCACTCGGGACACACATTCTCCCCCACCTTTCCAAAAGTGGTAAAGCGCTAGCATGGCAGGCGTGGTATGGTTCCGCCGCCCTCGAATCAACCTTCTGGGCCTCTCGATTTCGGTTACTGCGCCGGGGCGGTGTTTTCCAGATGTACTAGTGCTGTAGTGCGGAACAAGCGGTGTGGGGTGGGTCTCAATGCCGTTGGGTGGCCATAAGCCAGGATAGCTAGACTTCCCAACTACTCGACGAATAGCAACAACACTCACATTTATCTTATTCCTTCTGTGTAATGAGCCTAAATTGTGTAAGGGGTATATTTGCCGGCCAGATCTGATTCTAGAGGGACCTTCCCCGGTGTGATATTAAACCCCTTAAGGTTGAGGAAAAATTTGTGGGGACTTGGATTGATGACACTTGTATGGATATTTTTGGCTGAGCAGAGTGCATTATACTCGAGTAATATTGTTGCCTAAGGTAGGAAGACTGGACCTTACAGGAGATGGCGCAGCCCCAGCTCCAGCGCGGGAACGGGAAGGTATGACTACCGACAGTGCGGATGAGGACGGTCGAACACCACTCTCATCGGCAGCCGAGTTAGGGTGGGAGGATTCCGGGACGGAAAGGCAGCAATACAATTATCACCCACGTCACCAATGGGCCAACGGCGACCAAGCCCTGCACGAGAACTTTCACTGCAACCACCATCGGTAACCCTCCACGAGAACTTTCACTGCGAGCACCATCGGTCCGCACAACCTGCGCGTGCAAATATGAAATGTAACTACTTGAGCAGTATATCGGGACTAGTGCTGCCATAGCTCTATGCCCCACTGAAGGTCTGTTTTAAAGTACCAGTAGGGCAAAGTATTGGAACAAACATGGGGGCGAATGTCTGTGCGATGAACAAAAAGAGCGGTTACTTTCCCACTTAGGTATCTTGGGATCTGAATAAAGGAAATTTCGCATTGGCCATCTTGACCACAGTTTGTTCCAATGCTTTACCCCTGTCACGGGTACGGGCACCATAATTCGCGTGGTGGGCTGGGTTCCGGAGCCTCTGGTTCTAGGATCCCGGTTCACTATGTACTCGTACAGTACCCCGTAAATGGTCCGCCTGTACTCGTAATTTTCTGACGTTTGTGAACACAACTGCTATTGCATATGGGCAAAAATCGACCAGAGCCTCAGGATTTTGGTGCATGCAATAGCAGTCGTGTTCACAAACGTCAGAAAATTACGAGTAGAGATCAAGTTGTGAAGCATGAAGAACATTCAGCCGCTTGGATGGACCTCTTTTTTCTTTTAAGTCCACCTTCCCCCCCTGCAAGGTGACATCCACAGGCTGTGTGCGTCCTGCTTTGCAACGCTATTGGTGGTTGGGAAGAAGCAAGATGCCCTGGAGCACTTAAGCGGCCTCGAGAACGGTTGAACCAGAAAATCGCCTCTCCCAAGGAATTCATTCTCCCCAAACTCTCACGGTTTCCTTCGGTTATACCCTTTACATGCTACAAACTCCTTGCTTTTTCTGCGGCTTTTAGACTTTGCTACTGCAAAAACCCGGCACTGCGGTATGTACTGTAGGGTACTTTCTGCGTACATTATTGTACTGTGCCAAACTCCCTTCCTTGATCTGATCCTCATCCCCACATCACTTTCTCCTAGACTTTTTCCAGACAAGTGGAGTTACTGTCCAATAGAACCTTCCTTCCAAAGGTTGAGCAAGTGCTCGAGTACTGTATTGTGCCTTAGCGAAATTAACCGCACATCAACGAAGAGGAAAAACTCCGGCCATGACAACAGCACTCCCCCACCGACCCCACTATCAAAAAGAAAAGACATAAAATGTAAATACATAGTAGAATACATACACATACCGTATAATCTGGCAAAAGTCGGACTGACGCTAGTGAGGATTTTCTTGAACCTGTCCAACCACAGCGGCCCATATGTTTAAACTGTGGCGAATTCGCCTTCTTCGAGCTCTCCTGTTGGTTCGGTTGCCTTAGTTTCGCTTTAGCTCCAATCCGACTTTTGCCAGATTATACGGTACCGGTAAGATGAATCGGAAAACTTGGGGAAGCGAGATCCAGTGGCAACCTTGTGGCAAATATAAAATCTATATATTTATTGGAGCTCTTCTATGTGATTCTATTCACTTGACTTACTAGGGGCTTCATGAAGTCCTCCAGACCAATAATATGCAAGTATTTCTCTCTTGCCACTTGGTCTCGCTTCCCCCAGTTTTCCGATTCATCTTACCGGTATGTGTGGTAGGGATTAAGTGTTGGATCCAGAGGAATATCTTTAGGTGGTGTTGAAAATCTAGGGTGGTAAGGAGAACCGTGTTGCCATCGGTCGTTTAGGTTAATTTTGTTAACGGACAATACCGCATTAACTGGGTAAACTAGAAATGGCGCCAGAGCAGTCAAATAAAGTGTGGCCCCAGTGGGCCACTTTCTTGCGAGTCTCACTCGCGTATTCTGGTAGGATTCGTGTGACCGGTATGGTACCCATACTTTTTTTTCTTTTCGAAAATAACAAATGGGGCAGGGCTTGGTGTGCATGAGACTACATGATGATTTGGGCTTCTCGGTTCAACGTTTGGTCGGTTCAACGGCTTACTGCAGCTAGGTACCGACAGAGCAGGGTTTAGTTCTCTACTGGCCAAGCTCCACTATATCTCATCCCTCACGCGCGCGCTGACCCTACCCCAGTTCGTTATTCCGGAAAGGCTGGTATACTAATTTGACTATTAGTTGGCTTACTGGTTTGGAGGCCAGGAGCAATCGATCAACGAAAACACCCCCACGCATTTTATGTGTCTGAAGAAATAGAAATTATAAAAATCGCACGCCGACATTCCAGAGCGTGATCCTACAGCTTCCCAAGTATGGATTGAGGATCTTCCTTCCTCTAAGTGCACAAGGGTGAGAGACATAACTTATAACCTAAGGTAAAGTTATTGAGGTGTTACTCTACCCTATGTAAACTCGTCTGGGCTTGCTCCCCCCTCCTCCCTCCCCCCTCCACCTTCCCCCCTCCCAGCCCCTACTTACTACTCGAGCACATTGGAAGGATTTTTCCATACAGTATCACCAATGGAAGCTTTACCTCTCTCTATGTGAGAAAGAGCCAAACCTAGCGATGTGTCTTGGCAATGAGCAGGTCTAGGGGTCTGGGTTCTTTGCATCTAGCGTACACTATCGACTCCACATGCTTAGCCAGCTGTTTCGTCAACTTCGTACGGGATGTTCGATTGGACGAATGAGTGAGTTGATAAGGTGCATCTGATCCAGGTATGTTCAAGCTGGCACTCCAAAACTGCTAACTTGCTTGATCTGGAGCACAAGGGTGGTATCACTAGGTCCTAGTTTATATGCACCGTACCGCTGGCAGGAAGGTACAACCCCCCAGCTCATATACGATTGGATATTAGACAATGACTGGGCGACTGGTATATAGCCTCTCCTCCCCCTCTCCCTTTACGGGTAGAAAAGACTACTTACTTCCTCATAGCCTCTTCATCCCTCCACCTTCTTCTCATTCAAACTCTCAAAAAAGCCTTCAATCGCGCCATTGTTCCAATAAAAAGCGAAATGATGCCATTCATTTTGAAGATCATTTCCTGCGAAGGTCTCCAGTTTATTTGTTGCCCCAGATCTTCGAACCCTAGCGAGCATCCCGAAGGCTCTCAACGCCAACCTGAAAATATTATCACAAGGGAGCCAGACCCACCACAACCTATGACAACTACAATCACTATTACCACTAGTACACCCCCCCGGGTTCAGCGCCTAGCTGGCACTGTGCAGACAGCTTCCGCTCCCTCTGGCAGCGTAGCCTGATCGTATGGTATGTCGATTGTTTAGTTACTGTAGCAGACTACTGGGTTTGTGCCAGTCTTCTGCTGATGTCTGGAATGCTCACACATGTTAATATAGGCTTTAAAGGTACCGTTTGCGAGGCGGCTGTGATAAAATCGAGGGGGGGTATGATACAGTTGCGGTGGTGCGCGTGTTTGTTATCCGATCTTCAAAAGTTAGGCTGGTTCATAAATTGTCAAAGTCAACTCCACGGGGAGGAGATCATTGGGGATTTTGTATGACGGGGCTTGATATGGTGACCCTTATTTAAAATTGAAAATTAAAGAGCTCTTGTTGGCACCCTATAGGAATACCGTTTTTCTGACCCTTACAGCAATTTTCTTGCTATTGAAATATCATCAGAAAATTTTGGTTATAGTTCAGCATGTAGGCCCCCAACCAGGTTTTGGTTTCATCGAATCCGTCGCCATGGCAGCCGCTCTGTGAATAGGGTTGTTTTTATGCTCCTTTGTGGAAGGGATTTGTTGTTAGCAAAGGCTGAATCGTATCATAGAAAAACGCCATTTTTCCCACCGCCATATGCATGCCAAACACTTTAACCTTCAAACCCCAGGCTGAGAAATCCTATCAGCCTCGCAAACCCAACAAATGATTATAATTTTAAGCCCAAAACTCACTAATCAATTGTTGAAGCCCTAGATGAACATATCGCATGACCACTAGTGGGCAATATTGTGCCTACACCGCCCCGGGTTGCGGCCGACGTGTACGGGACGGTTCCGCCGCTGTACTGACAGCGACAGTATGTGTATTTATGCTGATTAATTGCTAATACTTCAATTCTCATCGAATTGGAGGGTTTTCCTCTCCCTTCTTTCTCTATGTATCCATAAATGCTTTATGTGGTGCTCTGACACCGATGCTCAGAGGGAGGGTCCTTGATAACCCACATTGCCTGCGGCTAAGTACAAGACACTGGCATGAGGAGCCAGAATATTGGAGTCTGTATTTAGTGTGGGTGCTCAGATGTGGGCCGGCAACTTGCCACACAAATTTCTGATCTCTGTGTTCGGGGTATTCACTACTCGCAGTGTCGTGACGTTTGTAAAACGGACTGCTATTGCATACAGTTGAGGGTCTTACGAGCCCCGGGGTTTCGGCGGTATGCTACTGCAGCCCCACCCTAAAATTTTTAACTCATACGACCGACCAATACGTGGACAGCATTCTCGTGCTGAAGCCGTGTAACAGGGGGGTAACCTCCCTGGGTCTGATTGGGGAATGGTCAGAAAAGCATTTTCCAACTTAAAGTGCACTTGTGTTTGTTTATTCCGCATCATGCGGAGGCTTACATCCTAAAACTGAGATCCATCGAGTGATGGCCCGTGAGGGTAGTTTCCCAAGGCGACACAACCCTAACCCACCGGAAAGCTCCAGGAAAGGCCAGATGCACAAGACCGAGCCCACATCCATCCAAGCTCAGCTAGGCACATCGCAACCACCACTTCCATCATTACTATCATACCTGGCATCACTTTCCCCTGACGGCAACGAGAAAGAGGTCTCCTTCCCTTCTTCCCCTTCACCCTCCCTCTAAAACTTGTGGAAGGAAAAAGAAGAAGAAAAATACAAAAAACACGAAAAAAAAAACATGGACCAAATCCAAAGTATAATCGACGGCTTCATCGTACCTTACTCCCTCCTCTCCGCACTCTCCCCACCGCCATCAACTAACCTGAACAACTAAAAAATCAGGACTTCGAAGGTCAACGTCTCGCCGAAACTCTCACGACCGTAATCCTCGTTCTCGCAGGCGTAATTATTCCCCCCCTTCCTTACGATAAATAGACACAAACAGCTCACAAACATCTTTCTCTCTCTCGCTTTAGGCACTGGCTTTCATAGTCGGTTACGTCCTCTCGGACCTCAAATACACCGTTTACATCGGGCTCAGTGGCACGGCGATCGCGTTCCTAGCAGTGGTCCCGCCCTGGAGTATTTACAAGAGGAATCCGTTGACGTATTTGCCTGCCGGTGGGGTGCAGGTTCAGATGGTTGATGGAGATGCTGGTAGTGAGAAGGAGAAGGATGAGGGGAAGAAGGTCAAATGAGTGTTGGGTTTAGGGGATTGGATTGGTTGGATTGGATTGGATTGGGCCGGGTTGGATCAAGTTTGATATTTTTACACCCTTGTGATGGGAGGAGGAAGAGTAAGGGGGGAGGGAAAGGGGGCCCTCTGTAAGATAGCCATGGTGGGAGCACCGAGCGGAGCAAGGCCATGGCAATAGAAGTTTTGCCATTAGGTATTTTTTTTCTTTCCATTCATGTCTTCACCTTCCTAGATTGGATGGAATTGTCTCTGGATTTTCCACCGGCCGGGTTCTATCATAGTAGGGCTTGGAGCTATGGGCTGCTCGGTAACGGTGGGTGCAGGTGCGGAGGTCGGAGGTGAGAGCATGCTCCCAGAAAGAAAATTCCGGGCACATTCCTCATCACAGGTATCATGTTTAAAGAGTACCCGTACTTCTATGCCCTAAAATCACAAGCTCGAGAGAATTTTCAGAAATCACTGCTATCATACTGATACCCCCTCTCAATTGCTAGAAACAAACTTTCCCATTGCCCTAAACATAACCCACGCGTGGCATTTTGGAACTCCCCTCAAACACTACTACTGCACAAATTCGTAATCCAGAAGTCACCTTAAGCAGTGCTAATCTTACTCTCGTTATGTGTCTATTATACCTCCCACAATCTATCAAAAATATCATACCAACGACCATCACCATCCAATTAACCCCACTACTCAGTAAACCCCCAGTATTTGCATCCCAGCCCCATCCAATCATGCAACTCGGGGAAATGCTCCCACGATTAAACACTGCACTATATATGAACCCTAAAACTCCCTCACAAGCACCGAACAAGTACAGGTATGGCAGGTAGCACAGCACATACTCGACGAGCGCATACGTAACTGATGCGAGCCACACGATACCCAAAAACGTCACTTCGCCACTGTGCGGCACTGTATCATACTGCAAAAGCCGAAATAATTGAGAAAAACGCTAAGAACGTCTAGAACCCGTTTAGACCGGGGGGAGAAAACGTGTTGAAGATAATTACTCCTTCAGCCCTCGGTTCAGACGGGTGAGAAGTAAAAATACAACGGACCT
>Ga0307510_10004629_pt1 | contig 16224 bp, 25 predicted proteins | sample 12_EM_MG_FD_207224 | JGI IMG/M metagenome (GOLD analysis project Ga0307510, IMG submission 207224) | Populus trichocarpa ectomycorrhiza microbial communities from riparian zone in the Pacific Northwest, United States - 12_EM | ecosystem: Host-associated > Plants > Roots > Unclassified | place...
GCCTGTGGGGCCATAACAATGTGCTGCCAGAGGGTTTAGGGGCATGGAAATGTGTCACAGCACCATGCAGAAGGGTGTGGGCAATGTCCAGAATCACAGTGGGGGGCAGAAAGGGTGTATTCACCCCCCCTGGGTAGTGATGCCGCAGTCCAGTTCTGAACCTGGGTTCAGACCTGAACCCAGGAGAACCTGACCCAGGTCTGGTCCAAGGTTTGGGGTTGGGGCTGAACCGGACTCAAAGTCCGGTTCGGGGTTCGGGGGGGGGCAAACAATGGCAAACCCATTCAGACGGGTCCGAACCTACGAACCTGAAGGCTTGCCCGAAGGTCGGGTATGCGGCGTAGCCCTGAAAGAGTGAGCACAACCCTTGTGTCTCGGACCTTGGACCACTCTGGGCGACCTTTTTTGTCACATTTGCCCCATTTGGACTGTGTGAACTGATGGCGGACACATGGTCAACCACCCACGTTGCTTTAACGTTTATTCACACCCTTCAGCATTTTTGGTCTTCTTCCCCCTTATCCTCTGTGCTCAGCTCTCCCTCCCTCCTGGCAAGGCACACACAGAAACATTCGCGCTGATCCACTGAACCGGCGATGCTTGGGGTTTTGGATGCTTGGAGTTACTGACGGTGACACTTGTTAATACACATTTCTTCAACGTGTATTCAAGCCCCCTTAGCATTTCCGGCATTCCTTATCTCCCCCCATCATGTCCTGGTCCTCCGTGCTCGACTCCCCTTCCCTCCTCATACACGTTTTCCGGTGTTCCTTCTTCTCTGTGTAGACTATGCTTGACTCCGAGTCCCCCTCTGTCCTTGTAAGGCATGTGTTTTCCGGTGTTTCTCTTTCTCTGTGCAGACTGTGGTTGACTCCAAGTCCCCCTCCGTCCTCGTTTGGGGTCCTTGAAGGGAGGATAAAATGGTGCATGTGCTTGCTGTTGTCTTTATCTCCTTGACTCACCATGGCACCTAACGGCTGTGCTGTAGGTCCTGATGGCAAACTCCTCGATCCATCTCAGATCGTATGGTACAACGATGCTGACGATGATGAGCCCATGGCCCAGGCGACTACACCCTCAACGGTACAACCCCAGCCTCAGCTTTCCGCAACAACCCTTGACTCTTTTGTCACAAAAGTCCCCCCCCCTGCGCGTCGATCTACCCGTGCAGCTCGTCCATCCACAAAAGCAATCGATCCGGATAACACCATGGCCATCAAGCGTAAATCGAGCAATGCGCCATCTCCTAACCCATCTTGCCGCCTTCGCCAAGCTTCCCCAGAGCACAATGAAGATGAGGCCTCAGAGCCTGACGCCACAGTGCCAGACCCCCCCAATACAGAAGAGGATGATCCTGTCGATCCAGGTGATGTGTATGAAGTGACCAAGGCACTTGGTGATGCGGATCGTCAGGTATGTGTGCACATCTCCTCTCCCAGATCATTGATTGATGCTTTGCCATATCTCTGAAGGCCATGCACATGACAACGCCCAAGGAGGAACGCACTGCTGATGTCCGCACTATCTTCATAAAAACTATGGACCATGTTGATCTGGGCACAGGAAAGAAGCTCACTGGGCACTACTGCCTTGTCTGCAGGTACGTTTTCATTCTATGGCACAACATGTTTGTAACGTATTGGTCAGGGACAATGGGGCCTGCTCGAAGGCTTACTTCTTTGCTGGGGGCATCTCCAGCCTACGCACGCATATCGCAAGGTATGACATTTGTTTCCTTTATTAATTGGGATATGTTTTCTGACAATTTAAAAGGTGCAAAGACCACTTCGAAATCTACAAAGCTCAATGCACCAAATTGGGGATTGCTATGCATGCCCGGGCCATCCATCCTTCACATTTGGACTCTGAGCTGTATGTTGATGGCTTGATCGTATAAATTAATATGCTTATGATTACTTCTAGCCAACGCCAAACGACACTTGATGGGTCCATCACCCACCAACCACATGTACCACCCTTCTCCTCATGAGGTTTGATCGACCATCTGGTTGAGCTTATTGTCTCTGAGGATGAAGCATTCTACCTTGTCGACAAGCCTGCATTCCGCCGACTGCTCCATTATCTTCGTCCGTCACTCAAAGACAAGGAAATCCCCCACCGCACCAAGATTCATGAAGAGGTCATGACACGTGCTACACAGGGCGAATACAATGTGAAAGAAGCCCTTCAGGTATGCTCAACACTTGTTCGCCATGTGGAGTCACTGGAGTGCTAACTATTTTACAAAGCGTGTTAGTGGAGAAATCTCATTCACATTCGACACATGGACTTCTGAGGGTGGTGGCAGCGACAACTATCTCTCGGTCACTGCCCACTATATTGACAGCCCCAAAGATGAACCAGATCAATGGGTGCTCAGGGATGTCCAGCTTGCCTTCAGTCCGCTGGAGGGGCACCACACTGGGGCGAACATCGCCTCAGTTATTTCTGGTGTGCTCGAGCGGTATGAAATCCGTGAAAAGGTGTGTATTGTATTCACAATCTGTACATAATGTACAGCTGCTAACTACTTGTAGGCAGGATGGTTTACTGCCGACAATGCGGCCAACAATGACACGGCACTCAGAGAATTGAAGAATTACATTGATCCTGATGGAGACCGCTGGGACCCGACCCAACGTCGAGTTTGGTGCACCTTATATTTATTTGCATGTTCACTAACTCATTTATTCCACAGGTGCATGGAGCATTCACTAAATCTTGGAGTCGGCCACATTCTTTCCCACATCATTCCCGTGCCCACTGGCAAGACACATGATGCTGGAAACGATAATGAGGATGACAACGATAACGAGTTATTGGCAGGTGATGCACCATCTGAGGACTGCACATCAGGTGTCCGCAAACTACTTGGTCTTATCAAGCAGGTGGGGTCTAATCCTGTAATCCATCGCAATCATCATGCCTACTAATCCATTTTTCAGATAAGAAAATTGCCTCAAGCCCGTGCATTCTTCAAGCGAATGTGTCATAATGTCAATGTCCCAGAGCTTGAGCTTCTCTTATATGTCCAAACTCGATGGTCTTCAATGTTTATGTGTCTGGGTCATGCACTTGCACTCCAACAGGTTCGTCAAATACACAGCTAGCGGTGATGAGGCATAATTTACTAATTCATGTGCAGGCGGTAATACGCTTCACTCAACTTGCCGATGAGAGTGAAGATGTCCCTGCTCTCTGTGGAAAGAAGTACAGGGACTTCCGACTGTCGAAACTCGAATGGGAGCAGTTGAAAGTACTGTACGAAGTAATGCAGGTTAGTCTCTGCATCTGCATGCCCTACAGAGTACCGGTGCTGACTATCAATGACAGGAGCCAGCAACAGCACAGCAATCCTTCTCAAAATCTCATGAGCCTACTGTGTGGCGCACGATCCCTGTCCTGGAATTCTTGCAACAGGCATGGGAGAACATGGCAAATGAGCCGAAGTTCCATGAGCTCATTGACGCAATTCATGGTGGATTGGAGAACATACGCAAGTGGTATAATAAAACTGATGACACTGATGTATACTTCATTTGCCTTGGTCAGTACCATTGATAAAGTTATGAACAATGAATCTAACATGAATTTCTAGCTCTCAACCCCAGCTGGAAGTTGGCCTATACTGAAGAAAGGTGGAACAAAGAGTCCTACTTGGATGGTGTTGAGCAACTGGGCCGAGTGGTGTGTGACGCATGATCAGTTATCTCCATTGCTCGATTCGGCACTAACAAGTCCTAGTTTGATTGCTATGCTGCCTGCTTCCCCCAAATCTCTGCTACAATTGAAACTAGTCCATCAACTGTGCATAACGACGAACCCATGGCCACATATGGGTATTCATTCATGCTCCGTGCTGTTGAAAAATGGAAGGCCCACAACCGCTCAAGGGCAGGTGCTCATGATGAGCTGGACTCCTACTTGAAAGCACCACTTGAGGCTACAAGAGATGTCGTTGGCTGGTGGGGTGTGAGTATATTGTTTCTACTATGGATTGTTGTGCTGACACACCACAGAAACATTCGGCACAGTACCCAGTCCTTGCGCAGATGGCTCAAGATTATTTACCAATTCAGGGCTCAGCAATACCTTCTGAACGTGCATTCTCAAATGCATCCCTCACTGATAGCAAGCAACGCAACCGACTGACACCAGAAATATTTGAGGGTTTGCAAAACCTGAAGAGTGCTTACCGTAATGGGCATGTAAGTGCTGCAGCTGGGGCACTGACTTATAATCACACAGCAACAAGCGGAATGGGGGGCCAGGACAGTGATGTAGACCAGTAGATGCCACAGCAGCTTAGATTCTCTTGTATACATTGTTGTAAGTAGTTGACAAATGATCGCTGCACTCTCCTGCTCCCCTCTGCCACCTTGAACATATGCATGTATCTTTGGCCATTTAATCCCGTACCAACAATGATGGCAGCAGAACGATGGCACCTTGCAAATGGAACAATGCCACACAGTGTATATGAACCCTGGAATGCATTTCTGGCTTGATTCTATCACACGCGACATGCAGCCAGAACCCTTTAGGTCCGGTTCGGGTTCAGACCCCAGGTGAACCAGAACTGGACCTAAAGTCCGGTTCTGTTGGGGTCAGGTTTGGGGTTCGTGAAAATGTGAGAACCGGACCCAAAGTCCGGTTCGAGGTTCAGAGAAATCTTGCCTGAACCAGACTTAACCAGACCACAGCAACACTACTCCTGGGCAGCAGGGGCAATCACACCTCTATAGTTTTTTGTTTACTTTCATATTCATGTTCTACTACTTAATACAATTCCTATGATATATATATATTGTGTTTAAATGAGGGAGAGGGAGAGCGAGCAAGCTCAATGTGCAAGACGATGAGCTTGCATCATCATCAGCTGTGGCTGCTGAGTAGTGTTGCTGGGGCTCAAGCCGATATTTTTGAGAAATCTGTGATAACAAATCAAATCGAATAGCTAAAATTCTGAAAATAAAGATGTGAATAGAATACATTTAGGAGCCGAGGGTCACTTAAGACAACTTAGCGATCAGATCAGCTGTTAAAGCAGGGTTGGCCTTGGCTAGATTTTGCCTTTTTTTTTGCACAATCTAGCTGAGGCCAGCCCTGCTTTAATGGCTGATCCGATCGCTAAGTTGTCTTAAGTGACCCTTGGCTCCTAAATGTATTCTATTCACATCTTTATTTTCAGAACTTTAGCTATTTGATTTGATTTGTTATCACATATTTCTCAAAAACATCGGCTTGAGCCCCAGCAACACTACTGCTGAGGCAGGGGCAAGCATGGGAGGACTTTCCCAGCTAGCCAGCTCCAGGTTTCCAAGAGGCCCTGGTGATTGCTGGGGCTGTGCATGCCTAGGAATGTCATTGTTTTTATTTTATTTCATTATATTCATGTTCTGCTTGTAAAAACAAATCAAATGATATATGATATGCTATATAAAATATGTAGTTAAAGTGGTAAGATGTGCTCACTGTCAGAGACAACAAGCTTGGGTTGCAATGCATCGTCAGATGTTGCCAGGGACATGGGAATGTTTGGGGAGTTCACACATCACATGGAAAGCCCAGGAACCGCCACACACATGTTTTACTTAGAAAAATAAAATAACTTATAATAATCAGCCCACTTGGGGGAGGTTTCAATGCCGGTGCTGGGTATTTACAATTTCAAGCCTAATTATAGTGGGTCAGACACGTGATGACCCACTACTGTCACTTCCCTGGTAACCATACAGCTGACTTAAGCAGCCTAGTAGTCGTACAAAATGCATGGAGGCACAACCAAATAAAATAAGAAATCCATCTTAGTTTCATGTCAAAGTTGACAAAAATGCAAATCCATTTGTCTTTTTTTCAAGCAAAAAGACCAAGTTTTCATTGTTTCCCTTCTCTCAAGTCCTGAGGTCAAGTGCACGCATCTGTCACACTGAAATTTCAAATTTGGGTCGGTACTTCAAATCAGCAAAACTTGGCAAAGGCACACATTCACATGTTCTGGTGCGTGTGAATTAAACAGACAGAGATGTCCATTAAACAAACATATCACGGTCATGTGTTGGGCGTCAAGTAAACAGTCATTTCCGCTAAATAGGTTGTGCACATTGGATGCACAACAGTCCCCCAAAATACATTGCCATACCTTGTGTGTTGGTAAGGTGTGTAAATCCTGCAGACAATGTGCACATTGAAGCTGCCAAATCTGACTGGGACCTTGGCCTCTTCAAGAGCATATGAGCTGCTATATGTGCATACAATGTGAGTCAATGTGGATCAGTCATTGAATTTGGATGCTCATGTTCATGTTTCAGGTCCCTCACACAACACTGTATGATCAGATCAAAGGGCAATGTTGCAGGAGAGAGGCCCACCAGTCCCAACAACTGCTCTCACCACCCCAGGAGGCAGTTCTGTATGACTGGATTGAATTCTGTGCATTGATTGCAAAGCCCCTGGACGTGCAGGGTGTTCTGTCTCTCATAGCTGAGCTGTCTGGCAAGCTGCCAGGCAAGCATTGGCTTTATCGGTTCAAGAAGCGCTGGCCTCAGGTTTCCTATTCAAGGCCTGGAGGTCTTGATCCGAAGCAGGCATATAACTTTAACCCTTCAAATGTTGCAGGTTTTTTTGAACTCCTCAAGGTAATTTACGATGCATACCCCAATCTCCCCCCTCAACATGTTTGGAACATGGATGAGAAGGGGCTCCAACTTGGTGGAGGCCACAAGCAATCCAAAAGGTTCTTTCACCTTGAGAGCTTAAAGAGGTCAAAATTTTATTGTGTTCACTCAGACAACCTGGAGCTTGTCACAATCATCAAGTGTATTTCACCTGCTGGTTTGTCAGTCCCTCCTGCTTTCATCCTCGCTCAAGGGCCCATCCCAGCACTTCCTGATCTGGATGTTCCGATTGGTGCAGTTGCCACATCACCCAATGGCTGGACTGACAACAAACTTGGCTTGAAATGGTTTCAAGAGACTTTCATCCCATTCGCCACTGCACACAAGATCAACGATGCCCCCATCCTCCTCCTCCTCGATGGTCATGATTCTCATGAGACTGACAAGCTCCGGACACTTGCATATGACCACAACATCTTCATTCTTGCATTCCCCTCCAAGTGCACCCACAAGCTTCAACCCCTTGACATCATGGTTTTTGCCCAAGTACAATGCCAGTGGTCATCACACTGCGACCGCCATATCATTGAAAATATTGCCATAGATCGCTATAGTGTTATACCCGAGTACATGAAGGTGCACGCAGCATCCATGAAGCCCAAGTTGATTCGCTCGGCTTTCTCCTGCACCAGCATCCTTCCCTTCAATCCCCATGTCTTCACCAATGTGGACTTTGCACCAGCAAGGTCCTTTTCTATAATCCCACAGGTGCCTGGGTCTTTCCCTGTTGATATTCCCTCATCTTCACCTGTTCCTTCCAATGTGTCAGACTCAGCATCTTCATGTTCAGATTTGAGTAGTGACAAGTCTGAGGGCCAATCAGACACCAACATCCACCCCCTTTCCATGGATTGGGAAATGGACTCTGATGACGACGACACTGCTTACAAACCACCATCATCCCATGGGTCTTCCTTGTCTTTGACACATTTCCTCCCATCCACATCTTCCTCATACATCTCAGTCCCTTCACTTTTTTCAGTTCCCATGTCACCCATGCTCACAGATACCTCTGCACATGCCAAATGCACCCCGTCCATCTCTGAGGCTGAGCAAGTAGACGACTTGCCTGTCAACACCGACACCCCCAACCGCAATGCGTCGCATCACATGACCCACTTACAGAACACAGCTTCTTCAACTGCCTTGTCTATCTCTGCTGCCCTTGACCACAACCAAGCCCCAATCCCCAAATCAATGGAGGAGTTGAACGCAGAAATCATCCGACTACAGATGACCTGTAACTTCCTGGAGCAGGAACTCATTCAGGTGAGGGCAAACACTGAGGCCAGCGATGCCCATTGCACAATCATGAAGCGTGCGGAGTCGGATGCCAGGGCACAGTTGCTTGGCAAGAAGAACAAGAGTCATTGTGCCATCAAGACAAGTGCACATTATATTGCTTATGAGACACTGAAGGAGATCCATGCCCATCAAACACAGGAGAAGGCTGGGCGTGCAAGAGAAAATACAGCAAAGGAGGCCCAGAAGGCAGAGGAGGAGGCTGTGTGCAAGGCCCAAATCTGGGAGGAGACGACGACAAGGATCTTCACTGGTGTGTCACCTTTGGATTTGTTTTTCTTAGCTTAACATTTCCCTCCCTGTAGATCCCCTGTCCTCGTACAAGTGCAAGGATGACCTGGTCATTCTTGCTGGCATGCTTGGTCTCAAGATGGTGGGCATGGTCACTGAGCTGGTGATGCTCATCAAGTCCCATCTCTCTGCCAATTCCAACATCCAATTTGACCTGTGATTCACGGGACTCTTTCTTCAAAACAAGCGCCGTTGTGTGGACAATAGCAGTAGTATGACAGCAGTAGATACCAGTGTTTGAACTTGATTTTCTTGAATAGCAGCCAATTTTGTTCCCTCCCCCACACGCAAAATGCCCCGCTGCATTGCTCAAAATGATGTTATGTCGGTGCTTTAAAAAGCACCAAACTTTATTGTGACGAACTGTGACTGTACGACTAGTAGGCTACTTAGGTCAGCTGTACAGTAACCAGGTAAGTGACAGTATTATTAGGCTCTTGGTGTGGGAAGGTCAGGTGCCATATTGCACACCTCCCAAACGTGGGCATTGTCACAATCCTGTGGCAGTCTTGTGTAATTATTTTTATTTCGCTGCCTTCATATGATTGGCTGAATACTGCCTTTGAGTCTAGGTCTTTTCCGTCTGCCTTCCCTCTGGCTCTGGTCACACTAAGCAGTCAACTTTCCCAAAGGCCTTCTCTCTTCTCAGAGCCTCATCATCTCACTATCTCCCTTTATCTACTTCTGGCCTTGAACAACATCCTCACATGTTCCTTACTAACTGCCAGTGTGCCGATTGAGTTCATTTAACGCACACCTGTGCCACAAACACAATGAGCGCTCAAGCCAAACTTACGCCTGTCTGTTTCAGGCAACAGCTTTGCGTCCAAGGATGCACCTTTGCCCAAACCCTCTACCACAGCATCCCACTATCTCCTTATCGTTTCCTCACAACCAACCAACTCCCATTCTCAAGACCAACACTTTTCTCCTATTTTAGCATGACTGACCAGTCAGTATCATCTCACTTCCAGACCCTTTTCAAATTAGCTCTGGAGGATTACGAAATAAAGACAAAAATATCATTGGAGAAGCACCCACTCGCTCAGAAACTTGAGAATTGCCATTCCATCAAGTCAATCTCTACCCTTCTTCAAGATCAGGCAAGAACCTTTGGTGAATCTTGAGAAAAAGATAGGATAATGAAGTCAATCAGGAGTACAGTATCGTTCCTGTATAAGCTCTCTGTTAAGGTCCAAGGGCCTTAAAGACACGACATGTGTGGGTTGGTTTGGCGACGACTGGGATTGCTCAGTGGGGTCTCCTCCTGAGGTAATGGGTCATGTGAGTAGCGCAGTACCAGTTGGCTACACAGTATAGCGAGTAAGTCCCCAATGATAAGGGCGACTTATGAGTGTTCTGTTAGAAGTAGAGGGGAGAGCTTCAAAGGGATTTGAAGTGACTAAGGGTTCAGACTGGTTGACTTTGGGAGTTCTGGGTGGAAGCTACAAGTCTTGGATTGAAAACCAAGTTAGGCTTAGGGCCTAACTGCTAAAAGTATGAGCGCTTATATACAAATGAGAAGTAACAGGTCACAGGAGTCACAGAATAATATGGAAATATTATGTAGGGTGTATCATGACGTGGCAGTTCTAAGTATAGCTCCATCATGAGCTGGCAGTCTAAGAATAGCGCATCATGAGCTGGCAATCCGAAAAGGGATAAATGGTGATACTGCGGAATGCTGCGGACTGCGGAATGATGGCATGTGATAGTTGACTGCGGATTAGTCAGGTGGTCCATCAGGTGACTTGTCAAGTGATTCGGTGGCAGTCCGAGCGGCGCGTGAGGGAACGAGTGGAGAATGAGTGACCAAGAGTGCAGAATAAAATGGCGGAAAATAGTGGAAAATGAAAAATGGGGTCCAGGATCATAACATGATGCGCTCCCTAGAGTAGTCATTACCACACAACCTAGGGCAAGTTGTGTTGTAGCCAGTTGGAGGGAACACAAGGTATCCCAACATCCATGCTATCCAGAGTCGACTGTCTTGTATCTTTGAAAACCTGTCCTTCCTCCATTGAAGAATTGGAGTCGGTGGTTTCACCTTCTTCCATTGGTTCGTCCTCAATCTCGACAATAGTTTGAACGGGAGTCCTATAGAGTTCGCCAAGTCCGAAACTAGAGGGTGTTGACGTTGTGGAGGAAATAGGTGATGAACATTTCAACATGGCAATGGGTCATGATGGTGATAGTATTGGTGCAACCATTACTATCAGAGAGTCGGGTGGGGTGGGTTGTTCTTCCGGACTCATCGATCTCTCAGTCTCCAGGTCACTATGTTCACGTTTGAGTGGCATAGCGATGTGTCGTGGTGATTCCTGTCGTTTCCCTGTAGCAGGAGAGGGTTGCGATTCTTTCCAAGATGGTCCTTCTTCCTGAACGAACTCTTTATGTTTTTCAAACAGCGGAGTGGTTCGAATAGGTGTGGGTCATGGTAGTCGACAGAATGGAGGTGCAGCAGGAAGTGGTTCCACTTCTGGTAACATCTCTTTTCGCTTTCCTGTAGCTGAGAGGAACTGAGTTCCTTTCCATTTTGGAGGTGTTGGTTTGTCTGCTGGTATTTCTTTGGTAAGGGGGTGTTTGGGTAGTAAGGGAGTGGCTTGTTCTTTGGGTGGTTCACCCCAAGAAGTAGGTTCGCATGTCATAGAAACAATAGGTAGAAAGTCTGAGGAGGTTGCGACTAGGAGTAATGGTTGTGATTCAGGAAGGAGTTGCGATGACGATGCAACTGGAGGTGATGACTGTGGAGTAATTCTTGGGAATGGTGGCATGTCCCATAGAAGGGGAATGAGGTCAAGTGATGATGGTATGGTTTTCTTGACTGGTGGTAATGGTATGCTTTCCGGTTGCTGGGTAACCAGTATTGATGCTGGTAAAGACGGGGGTAAGGGTATGTTGATTGGATCTGGTGTTTCATTCATTGGGACAGGTGGTTTGTATTGTTCCATAGACAAGTATTCTTGTCAATGTATTCCCCAGGGGACTAGGGGAAGCGGTGGTGATTCAACTCATGGTGGTTCCACAGATGGTGGACTAGGAGGGGTAGGGATAAACGGGGGAGCGAACGGTGATGGATCTACAAGAGGTGGCAATGGTATTCTTGGTGCAACTGGTGGTAATGGTACAACTTCCTTAGGTAGGGATGAAGATGGGTGAATGAATGGTAAGATGACCAGTGCTGGTCCAATGGGGGGTGGTGGTACGATGGTTGGGGCTGACGGTGGTGCTTCTGGAATAGTGACGGATGTTCCTCCCACTCCTGAGGGACCTGGACTGGGTATGAATACAGGGGATAGTGACTTGCTGCTCCTCATAGTCCTTCTACAACTCTTGAGGAGGTTGCGGAGTCCCTTGAGGAATGTTTGATCCTTCAAGGTATGATAGTGGGGGGATAGTGTGCCAAAGGGGAGAGTAGTTTGCTTTTGAAGGTCCTTTTCTTTTGTGATTGATAGGAGGATTTCTTTAGTGACCATGTTGTATAGTCGTTGGTGGAAGTGATAAAGGTAGAGGGTGGTGTTACTGTCTTTCTTTCTGAATATTCTGGCAACGGAAGTGTTCTTGAATTTGTTGTTAAGGAGGGTCCACTTATCGCTAAGTCGGACCATATCTTTGATACATTCTTCATGCTTCTTCTTGAGCAATATGGAGGAGGTGTTCTCGACTGAGGAGTCCGGTATCAGTATATGCTTTGGACTGGTTATCTTCGATTTCTTCTGTAGGGGTAGGGGGGTCGGGGTTGGTGACGTGAAGTGGAATGTTTTCCGCTTCCTGAGGGGTAATGGCTGCTTTGTTGCTGCTACTCTCACTAGTAGTGCTAATGGGGACGACATTGAAGGGGGTTGCAGGTCTGGGTTGATATCGAGGGGGATGGGGAGCAAATGGAAATATTTCATAATTGATGTGGGTCCTGAGGACAGGCTCTTCGTTATCAACTGGGACCATGATTGCTTCATGGTCAATGTCAATGGCATCAAAGGTTTCTCTTGGCTTCCAGGTGGTCCAGTGGTAGGTAACATCGAAATGTCCTTGTTTGATGAAGGTTCTGAAGAAGTAGAGTTGATTGTTGTCGGTATGCATACAGATGAGGATGACTCTGTCGTCGGTACCCAAGGTGAAGATGGTAGAGGTGGCGAAACCTGTGTTGGAAAGTTCATGATTGATTGCGGACATGGTAGTTGGGGATAAAGGGTGTCGTCTGAGATTCCAAGGGTTCTTATACTGCTTGGTTGATTTTCAAATTCCGCTAGTAGATCCGAAGCATGGAGATCCTCAGAGTTAACCCAAGAATCATGAGCTGGCAAGTACCCTTTCCAGTGTATGAGGTATTGCTTCTTCTTCCATTGACCAAATAGTCATTCTTTGAGTATCTGCTCAACTTCCCATTCTGGTTCGCCTTCTAGAATGTCAGGTGGCGGTTCCAGGAAATTGGGTCCGTGTTGATCAGTTTCTTTATATGGCATGAGCAGTGAGGCATGGAAGACGTCATGAATTTTCCAGGTAGGGGGTAATTTGATTTTGTATGCAACTTTGGATACTTGGGAGACTACCTCGAAAGGTCCGTATCTCCTTGGTGATAGTTTGGGTGTGATGTTACTTGGGAGTCGTAGGTTTGTTCCTTCTAACCAGACTTTGGATTTGACGAGAAATGGTGAATGGCATGGATGTTCTTTGATCCAGGATTCTTGCACTTTACATTGTGCCTCTTGGGCGGCTTTCCTGGCTTCATCGATAGCTGAGAGTTGTTGTTCGAGGGATGGGATGTCTGTCTTTCTGGTTGGTTGGTGCACTTGTGGGGTATAACCAATGAGTAGGTCAAATAGAGTTTTCTTTGTCGTAGTGGAGGGCCAGGAGTTCTTAGTATACTGAGCAAGAGGTAACCAAGCATGCCAGTTGTTCTGCTAAGTGCCACAGAATATGCGAAGATATTGTTCAAGGGTTTGGTTAGTGCGTTCACTAGCTCTGTCCATTTGAGGATGATAGGCTGTGCTGATGTTCTGTTTGATATTTAGGATGCGGCAGAGTTCTGTTGAGAACTTGGATACAAAGCGGATGTCACAGTCTGAGATTATTTTGTGAGGTATGCCGTAGTGAGGGATAACATTGTTCAGATAGAGTAGGGCAACTCCTTCAGAGTCAATTGCTTCGTTACAGGGGATGAAGACAGATGCTTTTGAGCAATCCGTGTCAGTGATCATGAGGATGGTGTCGTATCCTCCTGACAGGGGTAGTTTGGTGATGAAGTCCATTGCGACGGTCTCAAAAGGTTGAGCGTTTTCAGTTGGGGTGATAGGGAACATAGGGGGATGAGCAGGATAAGTGTTGACTTTAGTCATTTGGCAAGTAGCGCAGCCTTTGATATACTCAGTTACAAAGATTTTCATTCTGGGCCACCAGTAGTAGGGTGCGATAAGTTGGAGGGTTTTGGAAATTCTGGCGTGTCCAGCAGTTTCGTGGTCGTGAAAAAGGGATGTTACTTCCCTCCTAAGGTTATTGTCTGCCACGACAACAAGTGCTGTTCCATGGTACCAGTGAGTGCTGTCCAGGAGGGATAAGTTGTGAGTTGGTGCCCATTGTTTGAGTGTCTTCTGATTTTGATATTGCGCTAGCTTGATTTTTGAGTCCAAATTGTCTCCTATGCTGTCCATATTGAATACGCAGATTGAAGTATGCTGTTCACAAAAGTAGTTGTCCGGCCATACAGTAACGTCTTCGTTGATTTCATTTGGTCCTTCATAGTTGGGTCACCTAGACAGTGTGTCTGCTCGGTTGGTAGCCCCAGGTTTGTACTCCAGTAAGATGTTGTATTGTTTGCATTCTGGTAAGTAACCAGCAATGCGTGGCCCAATTTTGCGGGGCTCTCTGTAGTACCTAAGGTTTGCGTGATCAGTATACACCAAGACAGGGATAGTTGTTCCTTTGAGCAAGTGGGACCAGCAGCAGAGTCCTCTCATGACTCCAAGGAATTCGGGATCGTAGATGGGGTAGTTTTGCTCAGTTTGAGTGAATTTCTGGGAATGGAATCCCACTGGTCGTTGTGGTCCTGGTTTCTGAGTGCCATCTGGTTTAGTGATAGGGGGGTCCCATTGATAGAGGATTGCTCCTGTTCTGACTTGTGAGGCATCAGTTTCAAGCTCAAATTGTCTGTCTGGGTCTGGTCTGGCAAGGATGGGTGTGCTGGTAATTAGGGTGATTATCTTATCTTGGGCTTCGATTTGCTTGGGTCCCCATTCAAATGGTACATCTTTTCCGGTGAGTGCTGTAAGGGGTGCAGCGATGATTGAAAAGTTGGGGCAAAACATGCAGTGGTAGCTGGCAACTCCTAGGAATCTGCGGACCTGTCATTTGTCTTTGAGTATATGTGGATAATCCCTAAGTCTGGCAACTTTGGCTGGGTTGACAGTGGCTCCTTCTTTTGAGATCCGGACGCCTAAGAAGTCCATTTGCGGTTTCATGAAAATGGATTTTGACAATTTGAGGTGTAGGCCATGATATGTGAGTAAGTCAAATAAGAAGTGGATAATTTCGACATGAAGTTTGAAATCTTTGAGGAGGGTGCCTATACCACAGTCGTCCATATAGTTTTGGAGAATTTGCCATATGTTGCATATGCCCTTCTTCTTGAAGTGTTTGTATAGTTCCTTGAGAATACCATTCATGAACCGTTGGAAGCTGGCTGGTGAGTTACTCATCCCAAAGAACATAACTTTGGGCTTGAATAGTCCTTGATGTGTTTTGAATGCAGCTTTCCATTGATCGCCTTCCTGTATGCAGATGTTGTTGTAACCCCAGCAGATGTCGAACTTGCTGAATAGTTCCATTCCTTGCAAGTTCTCAATACATTGTTTGAGGTTGGGGAGTGGGGTGACGTCCTTTTGGGTGACTGCATTGAGGGGGCGATAGTTGATGATGTATCTCTTTTCCTTTGAGTCTTTCTTAGGGACCATGAAGGTAGAGAAGCCGTAGGGGGAGTCCGAGGGTGCGATGTAGCCTTTTTCCAGATTTTCGTCAATGAATTTGTTCTCTGCTTCCTGCTCATCTCTTGAGAGTGGGTAGACTTTGCAATTGAAGCAGGTAGGGGCGGTGTCCATAAGTATGATTTTGTGGTCTCCGTCTCTGCAAGCTGGCAGGAACTTGTTTGCTTCTTCGTCCGAAAATAATGCCATGTGACATTTGAATTCTTCCAGGAGGGTGACTTCCTCCATTCCATGTTCCGATACGTACTTATGGGCCATTTCGACTGATGTATGGGTGCGGTTGATTTCTACTGGGCCTTCCTTCATTTCTGAAGGAGTTACTCCCAACTGTAGATCGCATTCCCGTGTTTCAAGGATAAGGTCACCGTCTTTGTGGTTCTTTTGTTTGAGCCATGTTTTTGCTTGTTGAAGGGTGCCATAGTGTTAAGGCCCAAGGACCTTTAAGGTGCGACTTGCACGAAGTGGTGGTGACGAGTAACGATGACTAGAGTGTCTTTGACAACGTCAAAGACCTGAGAGGGATTTATGAAAAGGGGGAGGGAAGTCGAACGGTAGAGTGAAGACTTTCAAGACGTTTGGATTGGAAACCAAGTCAAGCTTAGAGCTTTGACTTGTAACTACTGGCTGGTTTATATACATGAGGAGTCTGAGGCTGTGCTACGCTTACTATAGCTAAGTATGAGTCGAAACTAATACAGGGATCACTTGGAATGAGTCAAGTAAGTACGAGTCAGAGAATGCGCAGTTGCGCAGTAACTACGAGTCATATCGAGTCTGGAAATGAGTCAGGACAGAGGTACAGTAGATGCGCTGATGCGCTCTAATTCGGGGGCCGGGAGATGACGATATGAAGGGCGCGTAAGCGAACGAGTATCGGATCACATATGTATCTGCTTTTGGTAATCCGCTTTGATGAGAGTCTGCTTACTCTAGCAGCATAGGAGGTGACTCCGTATTTGGATCTTGATCGGATCCCA
>Ga0307510_10004630_pt1 | contig 16222 bp, 7 predicted proteins | sample 12_EM_MG_FD_207224 | JGI IMG/M metagenome (GOLD analysis project Ga0307510, IMG submission 207224) | Populus trichocarpa ectomycorrhiza microbial communities from riparian zone in the Pacific Northwest, United States - 12_EM | ecosystem: Host-associated > Plants > Roots > Unclassified | place...
CCATCGGTCTGGTTGGTAACGACACTGGAGAAATTTCCGAAGTCGAGACCGTTAACCAGCAGATTGTTGTCGCCATCGTCGAAGTCGAACGGTGCATTGTCGCCGTCATACAGCGAGATGCGGAACGACGCCGCGGAGATTCCGCCGCCGAGCTGCGAGATGATGGAGGAGGTAAAACCCGTCTGGGTGCCGAACAGAAGCGGATTCTCGCTTGCGTCAGGAAATCCCACATACTCGGTGCTTGCCGCTACCTGGCTGACGACGCGGGTGCCATTGGCGCCGGTCAGGTCGACGACGATACCACCCACCGCGCTGACAGTGCTGGGAACAGCACCGCCCGTCGGCGAAGTGACGGTTAAAGGGGTAGCGAAGGCTGCGGGAACCGTGATACCCATAGCCAGAATTGGAAGAAGGCGAGAAAACTTCATTGAGGAAAAGCTCCTTTTCGGATAAAGACAAGTAGTGCAGTGGCCCAAAAAATCTGATGGTAAATGCTCGTACATACGCACTTCGTGTGCCAAACCAAATCGCAGCCAAATCAGGTCGACTGCAGATTTCCGTTGCCGGCTTACTGCAACTTTCTGCACTCCCTCTGTCCAATAAAGTTCACGGGTTAGTTCACGGGTTAATTGTTAAGCGTCCCGCGTCGCCTATCTCTCTGGAGGATCGACGGTTATCCTTGACGAATTAGCAGTTACGCCTTCTCCGATATGAGTTCATCCGCCTCCGCCCTCGGCCAGAACATTCACCCGGACACCATCGTTGCCATCTCCACGCCACCGGGGCGTGGGGGCATCGGCATCGTGCGTCTCTCCGGCAGCAGCACCGTCGCCATCGCCGAGCCTATGCTGCGTCTTCGGCGTCCACTCGCAGCCGGGCAGGCGAGGTTCGCCGAGATCCTCGACGACAGTGGTGCCGTCCTGGACGAGGCCGTCGTCACCTTCTTCGCCGCGCCGAACTCCTATACGGCTGAGGATGTTGTGGAGATCGCCGCCCATGGCTCCCCTGTCGTGCTCGAGATGCTCGTCCGCCGCGCCATCGCCGCAGGTGCCTGCCTCGCCGAGCCCGGGGAGTTTACCCAGCGTGCCTTTCTCTCCGGAAGGCTCGATCTCACGCAGGCCGAGGCTGTCCGAGACCTTATCGAGGCCTCGACCCTGGGCCAGGCGCGGGTGGCTGCCCGCCAGCTCGGCGGCGCACTCTCCCGCCAGATCGCTCCGGTCAAGAGCCATCTCGTTGCCCTGGTCGCCGCGCTTGAGGCGGGCGTCGACTTTGCCGAGGACGACATCGACACCATGTCCGCCGACGAGATCATCCAGCGTCTCGCCGTCATCGAGGCGCCGCTGCGTGAGCTCGAACGCAGCTTCGACTACGGGCGCATTGTGCACGATGGCCTGCGGCTGGCGATCGTCGGACGCCCCAACGCCGGTAAATCGTCTCTCTTTAATAGACTCGTCGAACGCGACCGCGCCATCGTGACCGCAACCCCGGGGACTACGCGCGATCTGGTTACAGAGAGGGTCGCCATCCATGGCATCCCTATCGAACTGATCGACACTGCTGGTCTCCGCGAGGCGACCGACGAGGTCGAGACCATCGGCATTGCAAAGTCGCGGGAGGCGATGGCTGACGCCGACCTGGTGCTGCTCGTCATCGATGCCTCGGCCCCGCTCCACGAAGAAGATGCTGCAACGCTGGCATCGCTCGAAGGCCGTCCCGCGCTGGTGGCCGCCAACAAGGTCGACCTCGGCGCCGCCATCGCGCTGGGTCATGCCCCAACCACCGTGCAAACGTCGGCCATCACCGGTCAGGGAATCGACGAGCTGCGTAAGGCGATCATTGGAGTTGTTGGTGCCGGTGGCGCGGAGCAGGAGACCGCACTGGTCACCAACCTGCGCCAGCGCCAGGCCATCTCGGCCACCCTCGCCGCCATCGAACGGGCAACGACTGCCGCGGCGGAAGAGATTCCTCACGAGATGCTGCTGCTCGATCTTTATGAAGCGCTCTCGGCGCTCGATAGCCTTACCGGCGCGACGACCACTGACGACATCCTCCGCCTCATCTTCTCCACCTTCTGCATCGGAAAGTAGAATTACGTCCAGCTGTGTCCGGAGAAGTTTCGGCGTTCGACATCAGCCTAGGTCCCGATGATCCGTTAGCTCCGGTAAATGCTGAAGCCGAAAAAACGGGGAAAGATGTGCCCCCGACCCTTAGATACAAGGCCGGGGGTGAGCTCGAAGATAACGGGGTGAGCTCGAAAACTTAGTTGAGACGATTGGCACGAAGGCGGCGAAGAAGCTCTCCCCCTCCGCCGAGAAGTCCGGTGGTGAGCAGAACCAGGGAGCCGGGCTCAGGAACGGGCGAAGGACCTGCCGGAGCGGCGCTGAAGGTTCCATAGGACGCGGACTGGCCGTCGTTGTAGTAAAAGACATAATTCGCCGTGGAATGGAAGGTGAACCGGTTAGGTGTAGTCCCAATCGTCTCGGCGAAGGTGATGTCGTTTAACTGGCCGTCGAGGAAACGGACGAGGGTATTGCCGGTTGCTCCAGCGAGGGTAAAGGTCTGGCCTCCGATGTTGAAGACAACATCGTCCAGCTTTCCATTCGATACGCTGTAATCCGAGATTCCGGAGGCGGAGGGAGAGCCCTCGAAGGTTATAGAACCTGTTCCTCCGTATGGAGAAGCGGCATCATTGGGCGTGAGAGTCAGATTGTAGGTAATTGTTTCGGCGAGCAGTGTAGCGGGCCCAGACAGAACCAAGGCAAAGGCAGTGAAAGCTAAAGTTTTAAAGAGATGCATGTAGGAACTTACCTCGTGATGTTGGAGCTTCGTACTTTGCCATACAGCACATGAGGGACCAAAGATTGAAACAGCGATTAAATGAAGGTTTTTGAAGAACTTGATGCTTCTTTGCACTCAGAGAGGAAAACCTTTGCCCATCTTCCAGTGGAAAAGGAAAATTCAAGGCTGTACGTAGCAGAGCCTCCCTGGGGAGGTTTCGGCCGCATCAGGCAGCCCCGGCAAGACTCGTATGCATCTGATTAGAGGAACCGGAACGACCTACTTTTCGCCCTCGTACCGTCCGCGGTACCGACGAACCAGCTAACACCGAGGGTTTAATCATGAACAAGCTGCGCTGTCCTGCCCTGGATTCTCTGGGCCGTAAGATGATTGAGGCGTTTCGCCGTGTGGAAGAGGTTTCGGTGATGGGCCCGAACTCGGAAGAGATCGGTTTTGCCGCCAAAAAACTCGCTGCCGTCAAACGCGAGATCTCGGAGCACCGTTTGGTGTGCTTTTTGTGCACCCATACTCTCAAACGTGCGTCCTAATGACCTGGACCGAACTCCACTCAAAGAAGTTTAGATTGGGGAGGAGAGACGTCCTGGTCAAAGCATGCCTCGCACTGCTTCCAAATCGAAGAAGACGGTTGCGCCTCCGACTGCGGGAGAATCCACTCCCGCTGCCAGGGGCGCGGCCGATCCTCTTGCGGATCGTGACGCGCTCGATCTCTTCCATCCCGTAACCGCGAAGTGGTTTCATGCCGTCTTCGACGGCCCCACGGCGCCGCAGGTCGAGGGCTGGCCCGTGATTGCGCGTGGGGACTCCACGCTCATTCTCGCGCCCACCGGAACCGGAAAAACGCTGACTGCTTTTCTTTGGTGCCTCGACAAGCTGATGCTGCGCACCGCGCCTGATGCCGTCTCCGGCTGCCGAGTCGTCTATGTCTCCCCGCTGAAGGCGCTCGCCGCCGATGTGGAACGCAACCTGCGCTCGCCGCTGGCAGGGATCGCGAATATGGCGAAGCAGGAAGGCGTCGTCACGCGCACGCCGGAGATCAGTGTGCGCACCGGCGACACCTCGCAGAAGGAGCGGGCACGCTTCCGCAAACACCCGGGCGACATTTTGATCACCACGCCGGAGAGCCTCTATCTTCTGCTTACGTCGGAGGCGGGTGAGTCCCTGCGCACCGTGGAGACCGTCATCATCGACGAGATCCACGCGCTCGTCCCCACCAAGCGCGGCGCGCACATGGCGCTGTCGCTCGAACGCCTGGAAGCTCTCACCGGCCGCCACATCCAGCGCATCGGCCTCTCCGCCACGCAGCGCCCGCTGGAAGAGGTCGCACGCTTTCTAGGCGGAGCTGAAGCGCAGCAGTCAGCACCGCGAGGCCGCAACAAAAAAACATCGCAGCAGACGGAGTCCGACGCAGAGGCCTCCTCCATGCTGATGGAAGCAGCGGGAGAATCCGACGACAGCACCGATGCGGGGCTGCTGCCGTATCGCCCGGTCACTGTCGTCAACGCCGGTGCGCGCAAGACGCTCGAGCTTCGCGTTGAAGTCCCCGTCGAAGACATGGCCCGCCTCGGCCAGATCGAAGAGCAGCCCAGCGGTCCTGCATCGCAGGGACCGAAACGCACATCCATCTGGCAGTCCATCTACCCGCGCCTGCTCGAGATCATTAACCAGCGCACCTCCACGCTTATCTTCGTCAATGCGCGACGCGTTGCCGAGCGCCTAGCAGGAGCACTCAACGAGCTTGCAGGCGATGCGATTGCACGTGCGCATCACGGCTCGCTCGCCGCAACGCAGCGCACGGAGATCGAGGAGCTGCTGAAGGCAGGGCGCATCAAGGCGCTCGTCGCCACATCGTCGCTGGAGCTCGGCATCGACATGGGCGCTATCGATCTTGTCATCCAGATCGAGGCGCCACCCTCTGTCGCCAGCGGTCTGCAACGCATCGGCCGTGCCGGGCATCAGGTTGGCGCACCTTCCGCCGGCATCATCTTCCCCAAGTACCGTGCAGACCTCGTCGCCTGCGCTGCCGTCACGCGAGCCATGCACGAGGGCCATGTCGAGTCGACACGCTTCCTTCGCAATCCGCTCGATGTACTCGCTCAGCAGATTGTCGCCGTCATCTCGCATCCGCCGCTCAACATCGCCGATGCCGAGCGTCGCAGAAACCGCAGCAGCGAAGAGGACGAGAGCCCCGGCGTCGGCTACGACGCTCTCTTTCGTCTCGTGCGCGGCGCCGCGCCGTTCGCCGGTTTGAGTCGTAACGTCTTCGATGGCGTGCTCGATATGCTCGCAGGCCGCTATCCGTCAGACGAGTTCGCCGAGCTGCGTCCGCGCATCACCTGGGACCGCACGAAGAACTGGATCACGCCTCGCGCGGGTGTGAAGCGAATCGCCATCCTCAACGGGGGCACCATCCCCGACCGCGGAACCTACGGAGTCTTTCTCGCAGGCGAGCGCGCCAAGCCTGTGCGCGTGGGCGAGCTTGATGAAGAGATGGTCTTCGAGAGCCGCACCGGCGAGACCTTTATTCTCGGCGCATCCGCATGGCGCATCGAAGAGATCACGCACGACCGCGTCCTCGTCTCTCCCGCACCCGGCGAGGCCGGCAAGATGCCCTTCTGGCACGGCGATCAGGCAGGCCGTCCACTCGAGTTCGGTCGAAGAATCGGCGCGTTGGTGCGCGAGCTTCGCGAGATGCCGCGCAGCGTCGCCATCGCCTCGCTCACCACCGAGCACGACCTCGAGCCCGCCGCCGCGGAGAACGTGCTGCGCTACCTCGCCGATCAGGAGCTCGCCACCGTCATCGTTCCCGACGATCGCAACATCGTCATCGAGCGTGTGCGCGACGAGCTGGGCGACTGGCGCGTCTGCATCCTCACGCCCTTCGGCAGCCGCATCCACGCGCCGTGGGCGATGGCCGTCACCGCCAAGCTGCGTGCTGCCAATGGCCCCGAGGTCGAGACCATGTGGAGCGACGACGGCTTCGTCCTCCGCTTCCCCGAGACCGATCAGGCTCCCGACGTCGAGCAGCTCATGCTGAAGCCGGAAGAGGCAGCGGAGATGGTGCTGCGTCAGCTCGGCTCCACCGCTCTCTTCGCCGCGAAGTTTCGCGAGAGCGCCGCACGCGCGTTGCTTTTACCGCGTCGCCGCGCCGATGGCCGCAGCCCTCTGTGGCAGCAGCGCAAGCGCGCCTACGATCTGCTCAGCGTTGCCAGTCGCTACGCCTCGTTCCCCATACTGCTTGAGGCGTATCGCGAGTGTATGCGGGACGTCTTCGACATGCCCGCGCTCATGGAGACGCTGCGTCTCATCTCCAACCGTAGCCTTCGTGTGCACACCGTCGACTCGCGCACGCCATCGCCTTTTGCTTCGGCGCTCCTCTTCAGCTACGTCGCCAACTACATCTATGATGGCGATGCGCCGCTGGCAGAGCGTCGCGCCCAGGCACTCGCTATCGATCAGGACCAGCTTCGTGAGCTAATGGGCGATGCCGACCTGCGCGAGCTGCTCGACATCAACGCGATCGAGCAGACCGAAGAACAGCTGCAGCTACTCGCTGACGGCTATCAGGCTCGCAATATGGATGGTCTGCACGACATGCTGCTGCGACTCGGAGACTTGAATCGTATAGAGCTGCGCCGCCGCAGCGTCAGCGATGAGGTCACCGAGAGCATCGAGCGGCTGCAGCGCGGACGCCGCGGGCTTGAAGTGCAGATCGCCGGGGAGAAGCGCTTCATCGCTGTAGAAGATGCAGCCCGCTACCGCGATGCGCTCGGCATCCCTCTTCCTCCTGGCCTGCCCACGGCATTCCTCGCCGATGTCCCCGGAGCCGCCACCGACCTGCTGCGGCGCTATGCCCGAACGCATGGCCCTTTTACAACACAGGAGGCTGCTGCACGCTTCGGTCTCGCCATCACGATGGCAGAGGCCGTTCTGCAAACCCTCGTCCAGGCCGGACGCATCGTCGAGGGAGGCTTTCGTCCCGGCGGCATTCACCGCGAGTGGTGCGACAACGAGGTGCTGCGCTCCATTCGCCGCAAGAGCCTGGCCCGCCTTCGCAAGGAGGTAGAGCCCGTCGAGCAGGCGACACTGGCGCGCTTGATTACGCGCTGGCAGGGCGTGGTGCAGCCGCGCCGCGGACTCGATGCTCTTCTCGACGTGATCGAGAATCTGCAGGGCGCGCCGCTACCCGCCTCACTCCTCGAGACGGAGATTCTTCCTGCGCGTGTGCTCGGCTACAAATCTTCCGATCTCGACATGCTGATCGCCGCGGGTGAAGTGGTATGGGTCGGCCTCGAGCCATTGGGCGAACATGACGGCCGCGTGGCGATCTACCTCTCGGAGCGCCTTGCATCGTTGTGGCAGGTACGGGCGCAGAGCAGTGAGCTAAGCGATCGCGAACACGCCATCGTCGATTCTCTGCGCATGCGCGGTGCCTCGTTCTTCCAGGACCTCCACGAAGATCTCGGCGGAGGCTATCCCGGCGAGACGCTCGAAGCGCTCTGGTCTCTCGTATGGAGAGGCATGGTCACCAACGACGGCATGGTCGCGCTGCGCGCCTACTGCGAGCGCCCCGGCACATCGCGCAAGCCGGCACGCCGCGTGCACAACCAGGTCAGCTTTCGCTCGCGCCGCACCACGCCTCCAACGGGACAAGGGCGATGGGCCTTGCAGTCCGCGGCATTCGCCGGTGAGCAGGATGCGACACGTGCAACCGTATGGCGGCACGCGATCGCGCAACAACTGCTCAACCGTTACGGCGTCGTCTTCCGCGAGACGGCACATGCCGAGAATCTTACGGGTGGTTTCTCCGCTGTCTACGACGTGCTGAAGGCGATGGAAGAGAGCGGCAAGGTTCGCCGTGGCTACTTTGCTGCCGATCTTGGCGCAACACAGTTCGCCATGCCCGCCGCGGTCGATTTGCTGCGGTCTCTGCGTGAAGGCAGCAGGGCCAACGCCGACTCCGACCGTATGGAGATACTGCAACTCGCCGCGACCGACCCCGCCAACCCATACGGCGCGCTGCTGCGCTGGCCCTCCGGCGGAGACGCGGCCTCGTCGCTCACACGCAGCGTCGGCGCCCGCGTCATTCTGTGCAACGGGGCTCTGGTCGCCTACCTGCGTCGAGGCAATCCCAATATCCAGATCTTCCTCCCGGAAGAGGAGCCGCAGCGGTCCAGCATCGCAAGAGCCCTCGCCGTCTTCTTCGTCGAACACGTGCACACGCGCGGCGACGAAGGCGAGACCCGCGGCGGAATGCTGATCGCCACCATCAACGGTCTCGCCGTCGCCGAGCACTGGATGGCGCGCTTCCTCCTCGACGCAGGCTTCTCCGCGGGCGCCATGGGCTTCAACGTGCGTCGTGGCCTGCCCCCTCTTCCTGGTGCGCGGACGGATTCGCGCGCGAACGCCTAGCTCCATCGCGCATCCAATACACAGGAGAAGGCGATGCCGGAGGGAGACACAATCTATCGTTCTGCCCGCGCACTTCATCGCGTGCTTGCCGGGCAGGTGGTTACAGCCTTCGACACCGGCCTTGCAAAGCTCGCACGTGTCAACGACGACGCTCCACTCAAAGGCCGCACCATCGAGAAGGTTGAATCGCGCGGCAAGTGGCTTCTGATGCACTTCAGCGGCGACCTCATCCTTGTCACGCACATGCTGATGAGCGGAAGCTGGCACATCTATCGCACGGGCGAGCGCTGGCGCATGCCACGCAGCCGGATGCGCGTCGTCATCAGTACTGCGGAATGGGAGGCGGTTGCCTTCAACGTTCCCATCGCGGAGTTCCACACCACGCGTTCGCTCGAGCGCAGCGAACAGATACCGCGCCTTGGCCCGGACATTCTCTCCACCGAGTTCACTGTCAGCAGCGGAGTCGAACGCCTCTCAGCTTATGCGCGCGAAGCACCTGCTGCGGAGATTGCGGTTGTGCTGCTCAATCAGCGCGTGATCGCAGGGCTCGGCAACGTCTATAAGAGTGAGGTTGCGTTCGCCGCTCGCGTCAACCCCTTTCGCGTCATGCAGACTCTCTCGCGCTCCGAGAAGGAGAGTCTCGTCGAGATCGCTTATCGCTACATGAAGGCCAACGTCGTCGATGGCAAGGGCGACGGCATCGTCACCTATGCCGGCAATCGCCGCACAACCCATGCGATGGAACGCGAAGAACGGCTGTGGGTCTACCGACGCCAGGGGCAGGAGTGCCGGCGCTGCGGCGCAGCCATCATGATGCGCAGGCAGGGCACCCAGGCGCGCTCCACCTACTGGTGTCCGGAGTGTCAGCCATGGATCGGCGAAGGAGAAGCCCCCATCGGAAATACCGCGCAGTCGCCGACGAAGCACAGCCGACGATAAGAAACTCGAAGCAGCAGGCAGCAGATTCTACCTGTGAGCCGTCTTAACGATCAGGCGCATGCGAGGCGCTGAACTCGTTATGGCTACAAAGAAATCCTCTCCCCCCGCGTCGGCAGGCAAAAAAACCATAGAACCGCGCACACTGCTTCCTGGCAGCGAAAAGGCGCCATACCGTCTTTCGACAGGAGTCGTTCGTCTTCCTCCCGGCAAGCGCATCAAGGTCTCCGTTGTAGTCTGCTGCAAACAGCCGATCGATACGGCGCAGCTCGGAATGAAGCGGTTGTCGCGAACGCAGTTCAAGGCACGCCACTCCGCAGACCCGAAGGCCATCACTGCCGTGCGCGCCTTCGCCCGCAAATTCGGTTTGACTGCTACCGTGTCTCCGGAGCGCTGTGTCGTGCACGTCGAAGGCACCGTCGCTGCGATGCAGAAGGCCTTCGGTGTCACGCTCACACAGCATCGCTGCGCCGACGGCAAGACCTACCGCCTTCGCGAGGGCGGCATTCATATTCCCGAATCGCTTGCAGGCAAGGTGGAGGCGGTGCTGGGGCTCGACGACCGGCCCCAGGCGTTGCCGCACTTTCGTGTCGCCCGGCCGCGCGCGGTGACCTCTTCCTATACCCCGGTGCAGGTGGGCCAGCTCTATGGCTTTCCCGCAGGAGCATCGGCCAAGGGCCAGACGGTCGGCATCATCGAGCTGGGCGGAGGCTACAGAACCGCCGACATTACGGCCTACTTCAAGTCGCTCGGCGTCTCCGCGCCTTCGGTAACAGCCGTCTCTGTTGACGGCGGAAAGAACTCTCCAACGACCAGCGATGGCGCAGACGGTGAAGTGATGCTCGACATCGAGGTGGTCGCCGCCGTGGCCGTCGGAGCGAAGGTCGCCGTCTACTTCGCGCCCAACACCGACCAGGGATTTCTCGATGCGCTGACGATGGCGATTCACGACACGAAGAACAAGCCGTCCGTCATCTCCATCAGCTGGGGAGGCCCCGAGTCAAGCTGGACCGCACAGGCGATGCAGGCGATGGACTCCGCCGCGCAGGCCGCGGCAGCTCTGGGTGTCACCATCACCGTGGCCTCGGGAGACAACGGCTCCGACGACGGTGTCGGCGATGGAGCCAACCACGTCGACTTTCCCGCATCCAGTCCACATGTGCTTGCCTGCGGCGGCACAACGTTGAAGGGCTCCGGTTCGACCATCTCGTCGGAGGTGGTGTGGAACGAGACCACCTCCCAGGAGGGCGCGACCGGCGGCGGCATCAGCACCGTTTTCGCGCAGCCCGCGTGGCAGAAGAGCATCGCCGCAACCGCCAAAGGCCGAGGTGTGCCCGACGTCTCCGGCGACGCCGACCCCAGCACGGGCTATCAGGTGCGCGTCGACGGCAGGAAGCTCGTCATCGGCGGCACCAGCGCCGTCGCTCCCTTGTGGGCAGGCCTCATCGCGCTGGCCAACGCGCAAAACAAAACCTCAGCCGGGTTGCTGCAGCCCGCGCTCTACGCCAATCCCGCGGCCTTCCGCGACGTCACCAGCGGCAACAACGGCGCATTCAAAGCCGCTAAAGGATGGGACGCCTGCACCGGCCTGGGTTCGCCGAACGGAACAGCCATCATCAAAACGCTAGCTCCGGCGAAGAAGTAATGGCAGCAATCTTTACTGCGTCATTGAATACGGCAGCTTCAACTTATGATGTGACCAGTCCGCATCTTTCTCTGCACTCATCACGAACTCCAACTCGCCGCCTGCCATGATCTCCTCGTGCGTCACGTAGGCGCGCTCCAATGTTTTTCCGTTCAGCTTCACATCCTTCACAAAGCCATTGTCGTCGCTCAAACCACTCGCACGAATCGTGAAGACGCGGCCATCCGGCAGGTGCAATACAGTGCTCTCCGCGAAAGGCCGTCCCAGCACATACTGGTTCGAGCCCGGCGTGACGGGATAGAAACCCATTGCCGTAAACACCATCCACGCCGACATCTGCCCCAGGTCGTCGTTGCCCACCAGCCCATCCGGCGCAGGCTTGTACTGCGATTCGACGATCTGCCTCAGCCGTGCCTGCGTCTTCGTCGCCGCTCCGGCATACATGTAGAGATACGGCAGATGATGACTCGGCTCGTTGCCGTGGATGTACTGACCAATCATCCCCGAGATGTCTTCGACGTCCGCGTAGCGTGCGGGATCGACCTTCTGATCGAACATCTCATCCAGCTTTGCAATCAGTTTTTCATCGCCACCCAGCAGCTTAATAAGGCCCTGCTCATCCTGCGGCTGATACCAGGAGTACTGCCACGCATTTCCCTCGGTAAACCCGCTGGCCGCACCGGCACGCGCCGGATCGAACGGCTTGCGATACTCACCCGACGCCAGCCTCGGTTCCACAAATCCATCCGTAACATTGAAGTTGTTGCGCCAGTATCCCGCGCGCCTGTCGAACTCCGTCGCGACCTTTGCAGATCCCATCGCTTGCGCCGTGCGTGCAATCGTCCAGTCATCGAAGGCATACTCCATCGTCTTCGATGCCGCCTCGGGATCGTTGTCTACCGGCACATAGCCCAGCTTCATGTACGCTCCAAGATTTCCATACGGCGTGTACGTTGCGCTCGCCATCATCGCGTCCAGCGCGGCCTTCGTGTCGTAGCCGCGAATCCCCTTCATATACGCGTCCGCGATCACGGGCACCGCGTGATAGCCGATCATGCACCACGTCTCCAGCCCCTGAAACTGCCACACCGGCAGAATGCCGAACGGGCTCCATGCACGTGAGGCCACCATCGAGTTCACCAGATCGTTGGTGCGTTCGGCGGGCTCAATCAGCGTCATCAGCGGCTGCTCGGCGCGATAGGTGTCCCACAGCGACAACGAGGAGACGAACCTGAAGTTCGTCGCACGATGCACCTGGTTATCCGGCCCGCGATACTCGCCGTTGGTGTCCATGCTCACGCCCGGCGCCAGCAGCGTGTGATACAGGCTCGTATACAGTGAGCGCTCCATCGCCGGCGTCGTTGCATGAAACTCGACGTGGCCCAACTCGGTGCGCCACTGCGCCTGCGTCTGCGCGCGCACACGGTCGAAGTCGAAGCCCGGAACCTCGGCCGTCATGTTGGCAATCGCGTTGTCTTCACTCACAGGCGATAGCGCCACCGTCACAAGCAGCGGAGTCTTTTGTGGCGAAAAGTCGAAGACCGCCTCCAGCCCACGGCCCTCGATCGCATCGGTGTTCTCGGGAGAATCGCCCGGCGTCTTGAAGCCCTTGTACAACGGTGCAGGGTCTTCACGGTTGTACAGGTGGTGCCCGCTCATTGCAGTCGAGAAGCGAATGGCGAAGTAAAGCTGACGCCCCGGCGCCCATCCTCGCGTCTCGCGCATGCCGGTGATGGTGCCGTCCCTGCGAATCCGCACCCGCGACCACAACACCTTGCCGGGATAGTTGTAGATGCTCGATCGCAGGTCCATCAACACGTGCCACGTCTTCGCCTCCGCGGGAAACGTGTAGCGATGCACGCCGACCCGCGTCGTCGCCGTCAGCTCGGCCTTCACGCCGGAGTCGTCCAGCGTTACCGCGTAGTACCCCGGCTCCGCATGCTCGGTCTCGTGCGAAAAACGCGAGCGATAACCTGACTTCGGTTGGTCGATCTCGCCTGGTTCCAGTGGAACCTTCTCTTCCGTCGAAGGCGTCAGCAGAATGTCGCCAAGATCGCTATGCCCTGCACCCGAAAAGTGCGTGTGCGAAAAGCCGAGGATCGTCGTGTCTTCATAGCGATAGCCCGCAGCCCACTTGTAGCTCTGCTTGAAGGGGCGTATCTGCGTGTCCGGCGAAAGCTGCACCATGCCGAACGGTGCGCTCGCCCCGGGGAACGTATGTCCTTCTGCTCCAGTTCCAATCAGCGGGTCGACGTAGCGCAGAGGGTCGGAGCGTTGGGCATGGGCGGCAAGGGCGAAGAGGGACAGTGCGACGACGACGCGAAGCTTCATGGACTAAGCATATCGAGACGGCTAGCGACCGGGGGGCGACGAGGCGCTGCAGACGGAAGAGGCCGAAAGAGGGCTGCAAGGCCGTTAGTAAGCGGTGGCGGTGGTCTGACCACGAGCTCTGAAGGGCAGTTGTTACCGGGCGGCAACTTTCATAATCAATTCATGTTTTATGCAACATATTGATATCACTGACCGCCATGATGACAGACACGCTTGGAATCTTCTTGGTCATCATCTTCTGCCTTGACACAGCATACGAAGATTCCTTAAAAGGGATTGCCCCATAAAGGTCATCGTTAGCGGTAACTAACCAAAATTAGTTGAAAGACGTACCACGTGTGCTTCACCCATTTCCTGGAGGCTGAACTTGAAAAACAGACGATATCTACTCTTCGCAATCTTTGCGGCTATGTGTGCCATGCTCCCCGCCATGCGCACCTTCGCCCAGGACACCTCATCCCTTAGCGGTTCAGTCACCGACGCCTCCGGCGCGCTGGTGCCAAAGGCAAACATTACGCTCAGCAACGTCGGTACCCGTGCTGAGATTCACGCCACCACCAACGATGGCGGCAACTACAACATTCCCAACCTGTCTACTGGTACATACACCATGCGCGTCGAAGCGCAGGGCTTCCAGACGACGACCCTGAGCGATGTGCGTGTCGACCCGAACATCGGTCGCCGCGTGGACGTCACCATGAAGATTGGTGACACCGCCGAATCGATCACGGTTGAAGCCAACGCCAACACGGTGCAGACCGAGAGCGGCGCCGTCGGCCAGCTCATCACCCAGGAGCAGGTCAAAAACATCCAGCTCAACGGACGCAATCCGATCTACCTGTCGCAGCTTGAGCCTGGCGTCGTCCGCAGCAACTCCATGGCGGCCTTTTCTTTCGGACTCGACAATGGCATCAACGTCAACGGCGCCCGCTCGCAGGAGAGCCTGATTACGTTTGACGGCGTGCCCATGGTACGTACACGCTCCAACGGCACCAGCGTCGGCGTCGCCGATGTCGATTCCACCTCGCAGGTGCAGGTGCTGACCACCAGCTATGCAGCTGAGTACGGCCGCACCTCCGGCGGTCAGATCCGCATGGTTCCCAAGAGCGGCACTTCGGAGTTCCACGGCAGCGCCTTCGAGTACTTCCGCAACAGCGCCCTTAATGCCAACACTTGGCAGCGCAACTTCAACAATCAGGCACGCGCGGCCTTCCGCTTCAACCAGTACGGCTGGAACCTGAATGGTCCTGTCTTCTTCCCCGGCTTCAACAAGCACCACGACAAGCTCTTCTTCCTCGTCGGTCAGGAGTGGATCAAGTACAACCACGACGATCCGGCGAACCAGAAGGTTCCCACTGCCCTCATGCGCCAGGGAAACTTCAGCGAACTGCTCGGCTCCAACATCTTCTACAGCAAGCCTGTGCAGCTGGTGAACCCGACCACTGGAGTTCCCTATGCCAACAACATCATCCCGGCCAGTCAGCTGAGCCAGAACGGTGTCGGCCTGCTGAACGCATATCCGCTCCCAAACCGTGCGAACAATCCAAACAACTGGGTCGACTCCGCGCTCTATAGGGAGTACCAGCGTAAGGACTCTGTTGTCGTCGACTTCGTCCCCACCGACAAGCATCACTTCCGCTTCAGCCTGCTGAACTACAACTACAACGACTACGAGCCGCACTTCGGAAACTTCAACACCAATCCGCGTATCTTCAACCGGCCTAATCAGATTGGCGTTGTCCACTGGACGTACACCATCAGCCCCACCTGGGTGAACGATGCCTACGTCTCCGGTGCGGCCGATCACGTCACCATCGGTATCGACACCTCGTCGGGTCTCTCCGACCGTACCAAGTACGGCATCAACTATCCCTATCTCTTCGGCTCTGCCGGCAAGGTTGTTCCCACTAAGATTCCTACCATTCAGCTGCAGAACTTCGGCACGCTGGACGGCGGACCGTATCCTTCTCGCTCCGGCGGCGTCGTCTATGACATCGGCGATACCGTCACCAAGGTCTGGGGGAATCACACGCTTAAATTAGGCGGCCTCTGGGAGTATGCCGGCGAGAACAACTACGACCAGATCAGCGTCGACAACACGCGCCCTGGCACCACAAACAATCAGAATGGCCTCTTCGTCTTCACCGACACCCGTGGCGGAAACGCCGCACCTACTTCGGGTGCAGCCGTTGCAAACGCCGCCCTGGGTCTCTTCGATACCTACGGCGAAATCGGCACACGCTCCTACACCCTGTTCCGCGGCAACATGTTTGAGGGTTTCGCCCAGGACCAGTGGCGCGTCAACTCCAAGCTCGTCCTGGAACTCGGCCTCCGCTACTCCTTCATGCAGAACTACCACGCTCTCTGGGGCAACCAGGCCTTCTTCAATCCCAGTGTGTGGAGCGCCTCGCTCGCGCCGACCGTCAGTCGGACGACCGGCTTCCTCACGGGTGGCGATCTCTACAACGGTGTCGTGATCCCCGGCAGCGGCTTCCCCAGCTCGGCTAAGGGACACGTGCCGGACGATATCCTCAACAACGGCTACGCCCGTCTCTTCCGCGGCTTCGATTCGAACTACTCGCCGACGCAGAAGACCAATATCCAGCCCCGCATCGGCTTTGCGTACCAGATCTCACCGGGCACAGTTCTTCGCGCCGGCTTTGGACGGTACGTACAGCGCCTCGGTATCAGCGATACCGTGCATGTCGGTGGTAACGCTCCCTTCCAGCCGTCTGCCACCGTCACTCGCGGTAGCGTCGACAACCCAGGAGGCATCGGTATCAACCAGGCGCCACTGGGCTTCTACTCGCATGCCTACGACTATCCCAACCCCGAGGCCTGGGGCTGGAACATGACCGTCGAGCATGAGTTCACCAACTTCGCTGTCTTCACCCTCAGCTACGTCGGCCGCCGCGGCCTTCACCAGGAGCAGTTGATTAACCGCAACCAGCTCCAACCCGGCACCGCCCTTGACCCGGCAAATGCGGGCGTCAATCCCGACGCTCTGCGTCCCTTCCGGGGCTTCTCGATTATCAACGAGGCGCGGAACGACGGCAGCTCCAACTACCACTCGCTGCAGGCCAACGTGAAGCGCCGCCTCAC
>Ga0307510_10004631_pt1 | contig 16220 bp, 17 predicted proteins | sample 12_EM_MG_FD_207224 | JGI IMG/M metagenome (GOLD analysis project Ga0307510, IMG submission 207224) | Populus trichocarpa ectomycorrhiza microbial communities from riparian zone in the Pacific Northwest, United States - 12_EM | ecosystem: Host-associated > Plants > Roots > Unclassified | place...
TGAGTAAGAAAGACCTTCGCTCGTCCAATCGATGGAACCGGAAACGCCGCACACGACGACGGCGGCAGCCAACACTGCTCGCTTCAGACTGACCTTCTTCATTACGATCTCCCTTTTTACGCTTCGCTCCGCCTTTGCGGCTTTAACGGACGGACCCTTCCTAGCCTTGACCTGTATCAAGGCTTTCGCTGCTGCGGGCTGCACCACTGGCCAAGGGGTAAAGCTCCCGCCGATCCAAAAGCGGGAATCGAGGGCATTCCGGCAAAAACCATTCCGAACCAGCACCCCGGCCGGGTCGCAGCGCGCATTCCGATTGCCCTATGGACTGACCGCCCGCAGGTGCCGCACATTATATGATCGATGAAAATGCCCGATTCGAACACGGAACGACGCACCGATGAGCCTGCGCACCCGGCTATTGATACTGGTCATCGCCGCGATGCTGGTGCCGGCGATCCTGGTGGGACTGCGCTTCGTCCAGAACCGCACGAGCGATATCAACGCCGCACTGTCCAATCTGTCGGCGACCGCCAACGATATCCTGGGCGATCTCGATGAGAAAATTCAGGGCACGGCCCAGCTTCACTATGGCCTCGCCCGCGCCCGCGATCTCGATACGCGCGACAAGGCGGCCTGTTCGAACTTCCTGTCGGCCGTGCGCGAAGAATACACGCAATTCACCGGCATATTGACCATCACGCCGGACGGAGGCCTGTTCTGTGACTCGCTGCGAACCAACCGGACCCTCGATCTCAGGGATCGTGCGTACTTCAAGCAGGCCCTGGTGGTGCATGGCGTCGTTACGCTCGAGCCCGTGTTCGGCCGGCTGACAGGGCTCTCGGTGTTGCAGATCGCCTATCCTGTTCGCGCTGAATCCGGCGAGCTGAAATTCATCCTGCTCGCATCGTTCAATCTGAACAAATTTGCCGATTATCACGAGAAGCGCTCGGCCAACGGCAACGCGATTCTGCTTGCCGACCGCAAAGGCATGGTGCTCGTTTCACCCCATGGAAAAGGCTGGCCCGGGCCGGGCGCTTCGATGGCGGATTCCGAGCTGTTCCGGTTTGCCGCCTCAGCGAATCGCGAACCCTTCCGCGAGGTGACCGGCCCGGATGGCCGAACCCAGGTCTGGGCAGTCGCCCGCTCGCCTTCGGCCCGCGACGCCGGACTCCATATCCTGGTCGGACGGTCCAAGGACGGTCTGGTCGCCGCGGCCAACCGCCGTCTTTACGAAGACCTGGCGATGCTTGCGGTAGCCTCGCTGCTGCTGCTCGCGGGCGTATGGGTTTTGGCGACCATGAGCATCGGCCGTCAGGTCGGACGGCTGGCGGCGATGGCGACGAAGCTCGGGCTCGGCGATCTCAGCGCGCGGATTGCCCCGCCGCATCCGCGGGGCGAACTCGGCGGGCTGATGACGTTGCTCAACGGGACCGCCGAGTCGCTCGAGCGCCAGCGCGCCGCGATCGATGAGCTCAACCAGAAACTCACCCAGTCGCAGAAGATGGAGGCGATGGGTCAGCTCACCGGCGGCGTGGCGCATGATTTCAACAATCTCTTGACCGTCATCCTCGGCAATGCGGAGCACCTCGCCGAGAAGCTGGTGGCGCACAAGGAACTGCACGGCATTGCCGAGAGCATCGCGACCGCCGCGGAACGCGGATCGGACCTGACGCGGAGCCTGCTCGCGTTCGCGCGCAAGCAGCCATTGATGCCGCGAGACATCGACATCGGCCAGAGAATCGTCGGCATGGAGCAATTGCTGCGCCGGACGCTCGGCGAACATATCGAGTGCGAATTCCGGCTCGATGAAAACCTGTGGCAGGCGAGCGTCGATCCCGGCCAGCTGGCCTCTGCTTTGCTCAATCTGGTGCTCAACGCGCGCGACGCCATGCCGTCAGGCGGCAAGCTGACGGTCGAGGTGCACAATACCTCGCTCGGTGAATCCGATGTGGACGTCAACGGCCAGGCGCAGCCCGGCGATTACGTCATGGTCGCCGTGACCGATACCGGCACCGGCATGACGGCCGAAGTCGCCGGCCGCGCCTTCGAGCCGTTCTTCACTACCAAGGAGGTGGGCAAAGGCACCGGCCTCGGCTTGAGCATGGTGTACGGATTTGCCCAGCAATCCGGCGGGTCGATGCAGATCCATTCCGAACCGGGGCACGGCACCGCCGTCAAGCTGTTCTTCCCCCACGTCGCAACGTCCCAGGCGAGCACCGCGCCATCAGCCGGTCAGCAGGCCAAGCCCAGCGGCAGCGAAACCATTCTCGTTGTCGAGGATGACGACATGGTGCGCGGCTATGTCGAAGGCGAATTGAAGGCGCTCGGCTATCGCGTCATCGTCACGCGCGATGCGCCCGCGGCACTCGCAATATTGCGCGGGCCGGAGAAGATCCACCTTCTGTTCACCGATGTCGTAATGCCCGGCGGCATGTTCGGCACCGAGCTTGCGAAGGAGGCCGCCTGCCTGCGGCCAGACTTGAAGATCCTGCTGACGTCAGGCCACACCGAGCATCCCGTCGACGCGATCGACGGCGGCGGCCGCGAGGTGCGGATCCTGAACAAGCCGTATCGACGGCACGATCTGGCGGCGACGCTGCGTTCGGTCCTGAAGACGGGTTGAGTCCACCATCTAGCCCGGCACCGGCGCGATGATCCGGCGGTAAAGGTGCCAGGTGGTGTGGCCGAGCACCGGCAGCGTCACCACGAGGCCGAGGAAGTACGGCATTGCCGAGACGGCGAGCAGGATCACGATGAGCGCCGCCCAGCCGATCATCGGCAGCGGGCTCGTCAGCACAGCGCGGACGCTGGTGATCATCGCGGTGACGAAATCGACGTCGCGGTCGAGCAGCAGTGGAAACGACACCACGGTGAGCGAAAACAGGATCAGCGACAGCGCGGCGCCGACGGCATTGCCGATGGCGAGAAACAACAGCCCTTCATTAGTGGTGAGCACCACGGTGATGAACTCATGCAGGCTGGAGAACGAGGCATGGAGCCCGAGCAGCAGAGCGATCAGCAGCCGCACCTGGTACATCCAGATCACGAACACGAACAGCGTGACGAACGCCATCCACCCGATCTCGCTGCGCGTCCGCACAGTGGCCCAGATCGCGCCAACCGACATCGGCTGCCCCGCTTCGCGACGGCGGCTGACCTCGTAAAGACCCGTGGCGACGAACGGCCCGATCATCGCAAAGCCGGCGGCGAGCGGATAGGCCAGATAGACCATGCCGAACGCGGTCAGGCAGAGCACGATCGCAATCCCGCCGGCGGCATAGAACGCGCCAAAGGCGAGGCCATAGAGCGGCACCGCCTGAAAATCCCGCAACCCCCGGCTCAGCGCCTCCGCAATATCGGCCGCTGCAATGCGCCGCACCACCGGGTCGGCCTTGCCGGAAACCGATGCCATGCTTCCCTCCAACTGGTTTGAAACGCATTGAGGCAGGGTGGCAAAGGCGACGTATTGATCTCGGTCAAGGTTGAGCGGAACGGGCGCCGCTCTCTGGACGTCTCTGCGAACGCAGGGACCCATACTCCGCGGCGATTGTTGCTGGAAAAGACAAGATAACGACCGGCGTGCAAAGCAATTTCCGCCGGTAGTCATGGACCCGTGCGGATTCGCCGTCAGGAACCCAACATCACCGCCACGGCCAGATTGGCCACGCACAGCGTTGCGTCGATGACGAAGATCCTGAGCATCGGTCCCCTCAACACCGGCCAATAGGCAACCCCGATGCGCCCTCCACGCATCAGGACCGGCAGATTATAGGCAAACTGGCTGAAGTGACACGCGGCGAAAAACACGAACAGCGCGACTTGCGCTTCAATCGCCTGGAAGAAGGTCGGTCGTGCCGCCAATAGATAGAACGACAGCAGGCCGATCGGCAGATTGATCCCGCCGAGAAAGGCCACGCTGGCCGACAAGGTCGGAGCGATCGGATTTCCGCGCTCTTCCCGCGGCACCAGGATCTTCAGCGTGTTGCCCTGGGCGATGCTGAACTGGATGAAGGCCGCGCCAAACCAGAGCGTGTTGAGGAGCAGGATAAAGTCCAAGAATCGCATGGCTATTTTCCGTAGAACGCCTCGCTGCGCACCACGCGGCCGGCATGGTCGAAATCCATGAACTCGCTGGCGCGGGCTTCGCCCAGCTGCCACCACACCGTCAGGCGCGCGATCGCGGCGTCCCAGCTCCAGCTCAGGATTTTCAGGTCCGCGCTCGCGACGTGGCCATACGCCTTTCGCCAATAGGCGCGGATGTTCTCGGCGCCCGCCACCACGGGAGAGCCGGTCAATTTGAGCGCCAGGGGGCTGCGCATCTCGGCCTCCGCGGCAAGGTGCGAGACGACCGCATCGATATCGACCTTGCGCCAGTTCGCGCACCAGGCCTCGACAAAGCGTCCAGCCGCCGCCCTATCCATCGCCTGCGCACCCATGCCTCGGCCCTCCCCGATCAATCTGCCGGAGCGTGACATGCCGCATTTCTCATGTCAACTACATTGACCTTAAAATGAATCGTCAGTTGTTGTCGGCGATAACTTCCATGACCGTCATCCACGCGGCAGCGCCGGACTTGCCGACACGGTCAAATGCCGCGCGCAGCACCTTGCGCTCATATTCCGACGCCCGCGCTTCGACGCGTTGTCCTTCCGGCGTCAGGCGCAGCAATTTGGAGCGATGCTGCTCGACCGACCGCCTGGATGTCAGCAGGTCACGTTGCAGCAACAGGCTGAGCGGCCGGTTCAAGGCCTGCTTGGAAATGCCGAGCACCTCGATCAGCGCGCCGATCGAGATGTCGGGCTGTCGCGCAACGACATAGAGAATGCGGTGGTGCGGGCGCGACAGGCCAATCGTCGCAAGATACCGGTCGGCCATCAGCGTCATGCCGCGCCAGCCGTAATACATCAGCTCAAGCGCCGCGTCCAAATCGTGGAGCTTCGTGAGCGAGGCGCGATGCAAGCCCGCAGCGCGCTTGGCAGCTTTTTTCATATGCTCCTCGAACCAATGCTACCCCAGCGCCCGCAATTCGCGCCGCAGCACCTTCCCCGTCGCCGTCATCGGCAGCGTGTCGGCGAACTGCACGAAGCGCGGATATTCGTGGGCAGCAAGCTGCACTTTCACGAACTCCTGGATCTCGCGCGCCAGTTCATCGCTCGGCGCAAAGCCGGGCCGCAGCACGATCCAGGCCTTGATGGATTCGGTGCGGATCGGATCGGGAACGCCGACCACCGCCGACATCGCCACCGCCGGATGCTTCATCAGCGTGTGCTCGATCTCCGACGGGCCGACGCGATAGCCGGCGGTGGTGATGACATCGTCCTCGCGGTTGACGTACCAGAAATAGCCGTCCTCATCCTGCACGCCGAGATCGCCGGTCAGCAAAAAGTCGCCGGCGTATTTTTTGGCGGTCGCTTCCGGGTTCTTCCAGTATTCGATCATGGTGCATGGGCACGGCTGGCGCACGCCGATGATGCCGCGCTCACCCTTCGGCAATTCCTCGCCTTTGTCGTTGACGATGCGCACATCGAAGCCGGGCGTCGCCTTACCCATCGAACCGGGGCGGATCGGAAACAGGTTCGAATTGCTGCCGATCACGAGGTTGCATTCGGTCTGGCCGAACACTTCATGCGCATCGATGCCAAAGGTTTCGCGCGCCCACCCCAGCAACTCGCCGCCGAGCGATTCACCGCCAGTAAAGATGCTGCGCAGCTTGACGCCGGGATTTTTGACGCCGGCCTGCCGCATCAGTTTCAGCGCGGTCGGCGGCAGGAACGTGTTGCGGATGGAAAGTTCGGCCATCATCGCCATCGCCGCCTGCGATTCGAATTTGCGCGCGCGATGGCCGACCAGGGGAATGCCGTGATACCAGAACGCGAACAGGGCGTTGATCAGTCCGCCGATCCAGGCCCAGTCGGCCGGCGTCCACATCAGGTCGCCGGGCCGCGGCAGGAAGTTGTGGCACATCTCGACATTCGGCAGATGGCCGAGCACGACGCGGTGGGCATGCAACGCGCCCTTTGGATTTCCCGTGGTGCCTGACGTGTAGATGATCAGAGCGGGATCATCGCAAGAGGTGTCGACGGTCGTAAAATCCGGTGATGCCGCCTCGAGCTGTGACCAGAACGGCTTTGTTCCGGCGGGCGCCTTGCCGCCGATGACGTAGACGTTCTTCAGCGCGGGAAGACGATCGCGGATTTTTGCAAGCTTGTCCCAGCCCGATTCATCGGTAACGATGGCCTTGGCTTCCGAATTCGACAAGCGGAATTCCAGCGCGTCCTCGCCGAACAACGCAAACAGCGGGATCGAGATCATGGCCGAACGAAATGCCGCGAGATGCGCGATCGGCAATTCCAGGGACTGCGACAGGAACACCGCCACCCGGTCGCCGCGCGCGAGCCCATCCGCCTTCAGCACATTGGCAAAACGGCGCGACATCTCGGCAACCTCATCGAACGAAGTGCGCGTGGTGGCGCCGTCCTCATCGAGATAGATCAGCGCCAGCCGACCGGAACCATCCGCGTGACGGTCGCAACACGCCGTTGCCATATTGAAACGATCCGGAACGTCCCAGCGAAAGTTACGGCAGAGCTCGTCGTAGGTGGCGGCTTCGGTGAGCATGGCGGCCGTCCCTGGCGTTCGTCATGGCCGGGCATAGTAGCCTGCTTTGCGCAGACTACGTACACTTGTCTGCGCTCCCGGCCATCCACGTTCTTGCTTTTGCGTGATTTTAAAGACGTGGATGCCCGGGACAAGCCCGGGCAGGACGGCGAGAAACCGATCTTTCTCCACGAAACTCATCTGACCCGCGAATTGACACCCGGTGTCGGTCGCTTGAGGACGCCTAGCGGCGTGGCGAACCCTTCCATGGTTCGAACTCGCTTCTCGAGCCACCAGCCATATTCGGGTGTCCAGTCCTCGAACTTCCGGTTGATCCCGAGATCATGGGCCCAATGATGCGCGACGTTGGGGTTGAACTGGGATTGCCGCCCGACCGCGATCAGGTCAGCCTGCCCGTTCTGCAGGATCGCTTCCGCCTGCTGCGCTTCGAGGATGATGCCGACCGCCATCGACGCGATGCCCACCTCCTTGCGGACACGTTCGGCGTAGGGCACCTGGAAGCCGAGGCCGCGCTGGACTTGCGCTGCCGTCGCCGACCCGGAAATGCCGCCGGAGGAACAGTCGATGACGTCGACGCCGCGGGACTTCAACTCCCGGGCAAAGACCACCGTGTCATCCATGTTCCAACCGTCCTTGGCCCCGTCGACGGCGGAGACGCGCACGAACAACGGCATGCCATCCGGCATCTCGCGCCGCACCGCTTCGACGATATCGAGCGGCAGGCGCATGCGCCCCCGAAGGTCGCCGCCATACTCGTCATTGCGCGTGTTGGAAATGGGCGAGAGAAACGAGGCGAGCAGATAGCCGTGGGCGGTGTGGATCTCGATCGCATCGAACCCGGCAGCAACCGCGTTGCGGGCAGCCCTGGCCCAGGTGCCGACCATCGCCCGGCACTCTTCGGTGGTGAGCTGGCGTGGGGGCAGCCATCCATCCGCAACCGGCTCGCTGGTCGGCCCCACCGGCTGCCACAGCTTGGCACCGGCCTTGATCTGCTCCGGCGTGAGCGGCCCCATGCCGTCCATCGCGCGCTGCGAGGACGATTTGCGTCCGCCATGCGCGAGCTGAATGCCGATCGCGGTCTTCTCGCCCTTCATGAAGGCGATCAGGGGCTTGAAGCTCTCTACTTGCGCATCATTCCAGATGCCGAGGTCATGCTCGTTGATCAGACCAATTTCTTCGACCCCCGTGGCCTCGACAAACACCATCCCGAATCCGCCGAGCGCATAGCGGCCGAGATGCACGTTGTGAAAGATACCGCAGGTACTGCCGGGCCCGGCGCGATAGTGCACCATCGGCGGAACGACCAGGCGGTTCTTCAGCGTCAGGTCGCGGATCTTGAACGGCTGAAACAACAGAGGTCGTGTCGCATCAAGATTTTCGGCGGCCGAAACTGACATGAAATTTGCCCGTCGAATGAGGTGCAGAACTCACGCGAACAATTCCCCATTTCAGCTAGCAGGTCCAGTAGCCCTCGCGATGAGCAATAGCCAGCGAATGCATGCCTGCGGCGCCGGCGTGCGGCTCATCGAATGGCCGGCGAAACTCAGCCGTCAGCGCTGCCTTCGCCAGGCCGCCGACAATGGCGTGGATGCCCGTCACGAACCCGGGCATGACGAAGACAGACGTTTTTCTTGATCTAAGGAGATCGCGCCCTCTCCATCGCGAGCTCCGCCTCGAGGCTTGCGACGTCGCGATAGATGGAGGCAACGGCCAGCACGCGGCCGTTGCGCTTGTATTGCAGCAGGCAATCCTTGCCGGCGATGTCGCCGTCGACAACGATTTCGTCCCACTTCTCGGCGTGGCCGACATAATTGATCGGCACATCGTAGTGCTGGCTCCAGAAGAACGGCACGGCATGGAAAGGCTCGCGCTGGCCGAGCATGTTTCGCGCGGCGGTCTGGCCCTGACGCTCGGCCACCACCCAATGTTCGACACGAATGGTCTCGAGCGAATGCGGATCGGGCCAGCGCGCGATATCGCCCGCCGCATAGATGCCGGGCACGCTGGTTTCCAGATAGGCATTGACGGTGACGCCGCGATCGATCGCAAGCCCCCCTTTCTCCGCCAATCCAAGTCGCGGGCGCACGCCGACGCCGACCACCACGATATCGGCCTCGATCGCGCCGCCGCTTTTCAACGTCGCGCGCTTGCCGTCGATCGCGGTCACGGTGTCGCCGAGATGGAAAATGACGCCGTGCTCTTCATGCAAGGCGCGGACGAAGTCGCCCATCTCAGGTCCCAGCACGCGTTCCATCGGCCGCTGCTCGAGGCCAACGACGTGGACCTCGACGTCTCTCGCGCGCAACGACGCTGCGGCCTCGAGCCCGATAAAGCTCGCGCCGATCACGACAGCGCGCCGTGCGCCATCGGCCAACGCGATGATGGCGCGGGAATCGGCCAGCGAGCGCAGCACGTGAACATGCGGCTGGTCCGCGCCCGGTATCGGCAGCCGCACCGGCTCCGCGCCGGTGGCCAGCAGCAACCGGTCGTAGGGGATGGTCTCGCCGCCAGCCGTGACGACATGGCGCGCGTTGGTGTCGATTGACGTGACCTCGGTGTTGAGCCGCAGGTCGATCTTCGCCTCAGCGTAGAAATCATCCGGCCGCAGCGGCAGCCAGTCCTCCGGCGCGCTGCCGGCGAGATAGTCCTTTGACAGGTTTGGCCGGTCTACCGGCGCTGCGGCCTCATGGCTCAGCATGACGATGCCGCCGCGGTAATCCTGCCGCCGCAGCATCTCAGCGGCGGCAAAGCCCGCCGCGCCGCCGCCGACAATCACGATCCTGCCGGGCGCATCGATGGCGCCCTTCATCCGCGGCTTCGGCTGTTCACGCTTTTCCCGAACGAAGACGCGGCCATCTTCAAGCTCGACCTTCCAGACCGCCACCAGACTGAGCGCCGGCGCCCTTGTGGCTTCGCCGGTGCGCAAATCGAAACAGGCGTGATGCCAGGGACAACGGATGCCCTCGCCGGTCACGAGGCCTTCGGCGAGCGGCCCGTGATAATGGCTGCAATGCGCGCCGATCGCAAAAATCTCCGAACCCGAACGCACCAGCAGCACTTCATCGTCGCCGACGTGGCCGAGCAGCATCTCGCCCGCGAATTCGGACAGGGTTATGCCCTTTGACAGATCGGGACCGGCGGGCGGCGCTTGCTGATCGGCCATGTCTTCCTCCGCTGTGTTGCGCCGCTCTCGTCGGCGCTATGTCGCCATCCCCAAAAATTCCTGACGGGTCAGCGCGTTGTCGCGAAAACAGCCCAACATGCGACTGGTCACGAGGTCGGTGTCCGGCTTGTGCACGCCGCGCGTCGTCATGCAGTGGTGCGACGCCTTGATAACGACGCCGACGCCTTGCGGTTTCAGGACGTCATCGATGGTGTTGGCAATCTGCGCCGTCATTTTCTCCTGAATCTGCAGGCGCCTGGCATAGACGTCGACGACCCGCGCCAGCTTGCTGATGCCGACCACGCGGCCATTTGGAATGTAGGCCACCCAGGCCTGGCCGATGATCGGCGCCATGTGATGCTCGCAATGGCTCTCGAAACGGATGCCACGCAGGACGATCATCTCGTCGTAACCCTCGATCTCTTCGAAGGTCTTCTCCAGGATCTCAACGGGATTCTGACCATAGCCCGAAAAGAACTCCTCGAACGAGCGCGTCACACGCGCCGGCGTCTCGCGCAGGCCGTCCCTATCAGGGTCTTCGCCGGTCCATCGGATGATGGTTCGAACCGCCGACTCGACCTCGGCCCTATCGGGTCTTTGGACGTTGGACAGCGGCGCTCTTGCGCGATCCAGTGCATGTACGTTCGGACTCATTGAGATGCCTTTCCACGACGTTGCCAACGGAGATCGAACCCGTTGGATGTTGCGTCGTCACAAAGGTTCCCGGGGAAAACTATCCCGTCAGCGCGGCCTTCACCATGCCGCTGGCCTTGCCGAAATCCATCTGGCCGGCGAATTTCGCGCGCAGCACGCCGATTACCTTGCCCATGTCCTTCATGCCGGCGGCGCCGGTCTCGGCGATCGCGGCGGCGATCGAGGCTTTCATCTCGTCTTCCGACATCTGCTTCGGCAGATAGGCTGAGATGATCGCGATCTCCTCACGCTCCTGCGCGGCGAGTTCGGCGCGGCCGCCCTTGTCGTAGAGTTCGACCGATTCCTGGCGCTGCTTGATCATTTTCTGAAACACGCCGAGCAGATCGGCGTCCGACAGCGGCGGCTTGCCCTGCCCGCGCGCGTCGATGTCGGCGTTCTTGATGGTCGAATTGACCATGCGCAGCGTGGAGAGCTTTCGCTCTTCCTTGGCCTTCATGGCCTCCTTGACCGCGTTGTTGATGTCGTCGCGCAGCATGGTTGCCTCACTAGATGGTGCCGCCGGAAGGGCCTTGGTCTATCGGAAGATTCCGCGTCTATATAGGGGCTGTGCGCGCCACGCCACTGGGGCGCGCCCGCAGGCGGGCAGTCCAGTCTCGGAATGGGGCATCGGCCTCGGAATTGGTTAAGCCGGGCCGATTCGGGTCGATTTGGCCAAAAAGCGCTGACGCGGCGGAACCGACTGTCAAATATGCGGCAAACGCCTGTGAATCCCCGGTTTTCTTGGCCTTCCGGCTTTGACGCGCGGGGGTGCTTGCGACTATGAAGTGCGCTCATGACAACATCTGAAAACGCCTCAGCCTGGCCGGATCACAAACCGACCGCGCTCCTCGTGCTTGCCGACGGTACCGTGCTGGAGGGTTTTGGCCTCGGCGCGGAAGGCCACGCCGTCGGCGAGGTCTGCTTCAACACCGCGATGACCGGCTATGAGGAGATCCTCACCGATCCCTCCTACGCCGGACAGCTCATCACCTTCACCTTCCCGCATATCGGCAATGTCGGCACCAACGATGAAGACATCGAGACGGTGAACATGGCGGCGACGCCGGGCGCGCGCGGCGTGATCCTGCGCTCGGCGATCACAGATCCCTCGAACTACCGCGCCACCAAACATCTCGACCAGTGGCTGAAGGCGCGCGGCATCATCGGCCTCTCCGGTATCGACACAAGGGCGCTGACCGCGCTGATCCGCTCCAAGGGCATGCCGAATGCGGTGATCGCCCACGCCAAAAATGGCGAGTTCGATCTGCATGGCTTGAAGGAAGAGGCGCGCGAATGGCCCGGCCTCGAAGGCATGGACCTGGTGCCGATGGTCACGTCAGCCCAGCGCTTCACCTGGGACGAGACGCCCTGGGTCTGGGAAAAGGGTTTTGGCCGGCAGAGCGAGCCGGAATTCAACGTGGTCGCGATCGACTACGGCATCAAGCGCAACATCCTGCGGCTGCTCGCCGGTGAAGGCTGCAAGGTCACGGTGGTACCGGCGACGACCTCGGCCGAAGACATTCTGGCGATGAAGCCGGACGGCGTATTCCTCTCGAACGGCCCGGGCGACCCGGCCGCGACGGGCAAATACGCGGTACCTGTGATCCAGCAGGTGATTGAATCGGGCACCCCGACCTTCGGCATCTGCCTCGGTCACCAGATGCTGGGCTTGGCCGTCGGCGCCAAGACCATGAAAATGCACCAGGGCCATCACGGCGCCAATCATCCGGTCAAGGACGAGACCACCGGCAAGGTGGAGATCACCTCGATGAACCACGGCTTTGCCGTGGATCAGGCGACGCTGCCGGAGGGCGCGACGCAGACCCACATCTCGCTGTTCGACGGCTCCAATTGCGGCATCGAGCTCAAGGGCAAGCCGGTGTTCTCGGTGCAGTACCACCCCGAGGCCTCGCCGGGCCCGCGCGACTCGCACTATCTGTTCAAGCGGTTCGCGGATTTGATGCGGGCGAACAAGCGGGCGTAGGCTCTCTCCACCGTCATTGCGAGCGCAAGCGAAGTAATCCATCAGGCCGCAAAAGCAATAGTGGATTGCTTCGTCGCTTCGCTCCTCGCAACGACGTTACTTGAAAGCCGCCCCATGAGCGGATCAAATCCGGGCATGATGAGATATCATGTGACGGGCACCCCGGTCTGGCGATATTCCTTTGTATTATGATCATAATTATAATGACAGGAATACTCCATGGGCGATAGAACCGCTGCCCCCACCGTCGAATACGGCGTGACGCCGACGCACGTGATGGCGTCGATGTCCGGCCTCGATTTCGTTGGCGCCATGTTTGACGGCAAATTGCCGACGCCGCCGATCATGCAGAACGTGGAGCCGTTCGATTCCACCGCCGAGACCGGCCATGTGGTGTTTCACAGTGTTCCGGGCTTTCGGCACTACAATCCGATCGGCTCGGTGCATGGCGGCTACGCCGCGATCCTGCTGGATTCCGCGATGGGGCTTGCGGTCCAGACCGCGCTGCCCGCCGGCACCGGCTACACCACGCTCGAATTCAAGATCTCCTTCATCAAGGGAATGACAGAGGATACCGGCCCGGTGCGCACCGAAGGCAAGACGCTCAGCGTCGGCCGCCGCGCCGCGACCGCCGAGGCGCGCATCACCGACGCCAAAGGCCGGCTGCTCGCGCATGCGACGACGACGTGTCTGGTTTTCGAGATTCCGAACGGAACGTGAGCGGCGGACAACGGTTGGATCTTGTAGGGTGGGCAAAGCGACGCGTGCCCACCATTTTATACGCAGCAAGGAATGGTGGGCACGTCGCTAACGCTCCTTTGCCCACCCTACGAAACCGGAGGAAGCCCATGTCCGTCGTCAGCGCCGATATCGGGCCCCTCACCTTCGTCTTCGAAGACGACGGCCTCGTGCCCAACAATCCGATGCCGTTCCTGGTCTATAAGGGCGCGGTCGACGTCGCCAACGATCACCCGGAAAAGACCATCGAGGGACTGTTCGGCGCCAATGGCTGGGGCGCGATGTGGCGCAACGGCGTGTACGATTATGCGCACTATCATGCCACCGTGCATGAGGTGCTGGGCGTCGCCCGTGGGCATGCGCGCGTGCAGTTCGGCGGCGACCACGGCAAGGCCCTCGATATCGCTGCCGGCGACGTTGCGATCCTGCCCGCGGGAACCGGCCACCAGTTGATATCGGCCAGCGACGACTTTTGCGTGGTCGGCGCCTATCCGCCCGGACCGCCGATGCAGATCACGCGGCCGACACCGGAGAACCACGACAAGGCACTGAAGACGATCCCGGAAGTAAAACTGCCGAAGACCGATCCGGTCAGGGGCGCCGACGGCCCGCTGGTCAGGCTGTGGACGCGCGGCGCGCGATAATGCGGCCGCGACCGTCAGCCGCGGCGGGCGATCGGCACGTTCGCGTTGGCTGAAACTTCCGCTGCCGGCTCTCCGGAAGACAGCCGCATCGCGGCGACCCGGGCGACAAAAAGCCCGATGACGAGGTTTGCCCGTTCCGTCTCCAGTTTGTCGCGGATCGGCCCCATCGGCTCGGTCGCGCACATGGTCTTGATGCAATTGAGGGTGCGGGCCAATGAATCGACCACCGCTAAAATCGGCTCCATGGCCGGAGGGGCCGCCAGCGGTTCCGCTACGGGCTCGGACTGCGGGCCGCGAAATTCAATTACTTTATGCATTCGCTCGTTTCCAAATCAAAACAGCCATTAACGCACGGGTCGGCTGCACCCGTAGCATCCTGCACGGCCGCACCGGCTTTCATGATAGCGAAGCCTCTCACAAGCTCGCTTAAATTGATTATCGGAATCTTGCAGGACAATCTAAAGACGTGCGCTTTTTGCGCGCATTCTGGTCATTTTGCGTCTGGGCGGCTAGAGATAGGCCGTGTAGGAACCTACCCACACCAGAATCGACGCCAGGAGACCGATCACCCCGGCGTTGCCGGCAAACGCGGTGGCGCTGCCGAACATTCCCAGCCGAAGCTGGTCGCGGTTCATCCCGTCTGGGATCGATATTACGGCCGGAAACACCGTTGCCCCGCCGAGTGCATTGGTGCGCGCCATCGTCCCTGATACGGCGACCTGCCCCTGGCCGATGCCCTTCGGAATGGCCGTGATCCTGGCGTAATAAATGCGGCCGGGAGCGTTATCGAAAACGATATCGACGAGCGTGCCCTCCTTGATGGTCTGGAAACCATTCTGCGAAAACATTCCAACCAGCGTGATCTCGTTCTCAACGATGAACGACATCGCCGAGTGCAGCTGCAGCGCCCGATCGCCGACGGTCACAGTCACGATCGTTACGTAACCGTCCGCCGGTGCGCTAATCGTTGTCTGCGACAATTCCCAGTTGGCGTGATCGAGCTGCGCCTGAAGCTGCGCGACCGTGGTGTTGACGCCGCCGATCTCGGAATCGAGCGCGAGCTTGGCGCTCTGCTGCGCGGCCTTGGCCGCAACCAACTGCGCCGACACCGTCTCATACTGGACCTGCTTGTCCTGCGCCTGAAATTCCGTGTTTGCCATATCCGCTGCCAGCGTCTCGATGTCGGCAAGACGCTTTTTGTTGTAGGCGGCCTGTGCGGTGAGCCCCGTAACATTCGCCGTTGCCTGCTCGTAATTCGATTTCAGGATCTCGACCTGCTGCTTTGCGCCAGCGAGCGAGGCCTGCAACTGCGCAACCTTGTATTGAAACGGCGCCGGGTCGATTTGAAACAGCACGTCGTTGGCTTTCACCGGCACGTTCGGCTTGACCGGGATCGCGACAATTTGTCCGGTCACATTCGGCGTCACTTCCACCACGCGACCGGTCACCGTCACGCGCCCGGACGGCGTGAGATAATTAAAAAGCGCGAGAAATGTCGCGAGGATAAACCCGCCATTAACAGCGAGATAGTCCCGGACAACCAGCCCCATCGCACCAGCTTGAATTTCGAGAACACGGCCCACAGCGCGGCGAGGTATAGGCACAGAATGATGATCATAGCTGGCCCTCACTATCAGGTTGTGCTATCGTGATACCCGTGGAGGTAGCCGAAGTCGCCCTTCAAAGTGCCCTGCAACGACAAATTCTATAGCATCGAATTTCAGCCTGTTTCGATTATGCAGACGCCATGCGGCGTTTAATGCAGCAGAAGCTGCACGTTCCCTTGCAATGCGCGCCCTCGCGCGCCCAAGCGCAAATGCTTCAAGTCGTTCCCTCGTTTTTTTGTACAAGGAATGATGTCATGCGCGTCACAACATTGAATCAGATCTTCGGAATGCTTACCGCAACCGCCCGTCCTCCGGCCTGCGGCCATTATCCCTATCCGCCCTGTTACTGAGACGAGACGCGAGGAATCGCGCGACGCCGGTCGGCCAACGCCCCGGCGATATGATGCCGATCAGCTAACCGAAAGAAACGTCGCGCCGACCATCAAGGGAGGCGGGAAGATTCCAACGACAAGGTGAATTGAACGAAGCCATAAATCAAAATCAACAATTCAGAAGAGGAGGTTCGACATGTTTCGAGGAATTCTGACACTGACATTGTCTCTCTGCCTTGGTGCGGCGACAGCACCCGCCGCACTGGCCCAATCGACGGCGCCGATCACCGAACAGGAGGCGCACGCCATCGCGGTCGAAGCCTACGTGTATTTCTACTCCATCATGTCGATGGATATATCCCGCAGGCAATTTACCAACGGCACCACCGATTTCAGGGGGCCGATGAACACGTTCGTCAACGTGCCCGAATACCCGCCAGC
>Ga0307510_10004632_pt1 | contig 16219 bp, 17 predicted proteins | sample 12_EM_MG_FD_207224 | JGI IMG/M metagenome (GOLD analysis project Ga0307510, IMG submission 207224) | Populus trichocarpa ectomycorrhiza microbial communities from riparian zone in the Pacific Northwest, United States - 12_EM | ecosystem: Host-associated > Plants > Roots > Unclassified | place...
CGATCCCGTGCTGCCGCGCTATCGCGACTGGGCCGAGCGGCTGCTCAAGTCCGGCAATGCGGTGCTGCTGCCCGACAGCTACGGTTCGCGCGAGCTTGGGCCGCAATGCCGCGTCAAGGAGATGCACATCAAGGCACGCCGCGAGCGCGTTGCCGACATCGCGGCCTCGCGCGCCTGGCTGATGAAGCAGAGTTGGGTGGCGCGCGACCGCGTCAGCCTGATCGGCTGGGCCAACGGCGCCAGCGCGCTGCTCTGGGCCGTGCGCCCGCAGAGCGCAGCGCGCGAAGCGGGTCCGGATTTCCGCGCCGCGATCGCGTTCTATCCGGACTGCCGGATTTCCGCCGGCCTCGGCTGGAGCGCGCGGGTGCCGACCCTGGTGCTGATCGGCGCCAATGACGACGTCTCGTCGCCGCCGGCCTGCCGCCAGATGGTGGATGGCGCGCTTGGCCGCAGCGCGCTCGCGCGCATCGTGGTCTATCCCGGCGCCTATCACGATTTCGACCGCGCCAACACGCCGCTGCATGCGCTCGCCGGCAGCAACGATGCCGCCGCGCCGGAGCACGGTCATCTCGGCACGGATGCGGTAGCGCGCGCGGAGTCGCAGAAGGAAGTCGCGGAGTGGCTGGCGCGGTAGTTTGGATGAGCGGACTTGTCGCGCCGAAGCTCGCAGAGCGAAGGCGGAAGCGGGGCCGCCCGAGGAACAAATTGAAGCGGACAGCCCCGCATCGACCACCGCCCTGCACGGAGTATGGCCGACTGTGAATCTACGGATCGCGTGTCGTGGTGGTTTCAGCACGTGACGGCGCCTTAGTTCGACCACGATGTCGGTTAAACGCAGTCCTCATGCGCAACCGCTTCGTTATCTTCTCCTCCGCCGTCATCGTCTTCACCGTCGCGGTCTTCCTGTTCGAAGCCCACGCCGGCGCGCCCATGATCGCGCCGGAACATTGCGGCTTCTGGACCACGATCGACGCGGGATTGTCCTGCCGCTGAGACGCGCTTCGTGGGGCCTGTAGCCCGGATGAGCGAAGCGATATCCGGGGCGGCTGGTCCCGCATATCGCTACGCTCATGCGCGTAGCCCACTCGGCTCCGTCGCGCTCAGAACAACGTGCCCTGATCCACCGGCTTGCCCACGCGCTTCGGTGCAGGCTTGGCGTCCTGTGCGGCAGGCTTCGGTTGCGATGGTGCGCGCTTTGTAGCGGGCTCGGAGCGATCCGCATCCGCTGTCGCGCCGACACGTCCATCCGCGAACTCCATCTCGACGCGTGCGCCGGGACCGATCGCGTCAGCCGAATGCAGGGGATGGCCGGCTTCATCGCGCACCAGTGCAAACCCGCGCGCGAGCACGCCGCGATAGGACAACGCCGAGAGCAGCTTGCCGCTGTTCTCGACGCGGGCCTCCAGCCGCTGCATTAGCGTGACCAGCGCGCGGTTGGCGCGTTCGGCCAGACGATGCGTGCGCTCGCGCTGGCGGGCGATGGCGTTGCGCTGCGCCTGCGCATTGGAGAGCTTCGATGCACGCAGCCGCACCTCGAGCCCCGCAAAGCGGTCGCGCCGCTGCCGCAGCAGCGAGCGTGCGGACAGGCCGAGCCGCTCGCCGCACACGGTGAGCCGGTGATCGGCCTGCGAGATCTGGCCGTGCAGCACCCGCAGCGTCAGCTTGGCGCTCGCCGCGGTAAACCTGCGGAAATGCGCATGCGTGTTGGCCTTGAGGCCGCGGGGCAGGGCGCTGCCTGCCGAATCCAGCCGCTGCCGCGGGATCGCCAGGAGATCGCCGGCCGTCGGCAGCGCGCGCGCGGCGGCGCGCAGCTCGTTGCGGCGGCTTTCCTGGGCGCGCTGCCAATAGGCGTGGGTGCGGCGTCCGAGATCGGCGACCTCGACGAAGAGATCGCTGCGCACCGGCACGGCCATCTCGGCCGCCGCCGTCGGCGTCGGCGCGCGCTTGTCGGCGACGAAATCAATCAGCGTGATGTCGGTCTCGTGGCCCACCGCCGAGATCAGCGGGATCATGCTCTCGGCCGCGGCCCGCACCACGATCTCTTCGTTGAACGACCAGAGATCCTCCAGCGAGCCGCCGCCGCGCGCGACGATCAGCACGTCAGGCCGCGGAATCTTGCCGCCCTCGGGCAGTGCATTGAAGCCGCGGATCGCGGCCGCGACCTGCTCGGCCGAGCCTTCGCCCTGCACCTTGACCGGCCACACCAGCACGTGGCGGGGAAAGCGGTCCTCGAGCCGATGCAGGATGTCGCGGATTACGGCGCCGGTCGGCGAGGTCACCACGCCGATCACCTCGGGCAGCCAGGGCAGCAGCTGCTTGCGCGCTTCGTCGAACAGGCCTTCGGCCGCAAGCTTCTTCTTGCGCTCCTCCATCAGCGCCATCAGCGCGCCGATGCCGGCCGGCTCCAGCGCCTCGATCACGATCTGATACTTGGAGGAGCCCGGATAGGTCGTGAGCTTGCCGGTCGCGATGACCTCGAGCCCTTCCTGGGGCTTGAAGCGCATCCTTCCGTGCACGCCCTTCCAGATCACCGCCTCGATCTTGGCGCTCTCGTCCTTGAGCGCGAAATAGCAATGGCCGGAAGAATGGGCGCCGCGGAACCCGGAGATCTCGCCGCGGACCCGGACATGGCCATAGGTGTCCTCCACCGTCCGCTTCAGGGACTGCGAGAGCTCGGAGACGGTAAATTCGGGCGTATTGAGCAGGGGTTCCGCAGGTGGCATCGGCAAACGATTCGGCATTTTGGGGTCAGACCTGACGTTAAGGATTTTCGCAGCGCGGCGCCAATCTCGGGATTGATCAGGAGAGTACTCTGTATTATAGAGTTCTCTATTGAAAATGCGTTTGAGGGAGATGATCCATGGCGATCCGGCTGCTGCGCGGCGTATTGAGCGGACTGAAATGGCCCCTGTGCGCGGTCGGCGCCGTGGCGCTGATCCTGGCCGCGATGATCGCAACCCCGCTGGAACGGCCGCCTGAGATGCGGTCGGTCTCCGACTCATCCAAGGGCATCGACTGGTCCACGCTGCCGCCGCTCGAGCGCTTCCAGGCCCGCGACGGCACCTGGATCGGCTTCCGCCACTATGCCGCGAACGGGCCTGCGACCGGCCGGGGCGCGATCTTCATCCATGGCTCCTCCGGCTCCAGCGGCACCGTCAATCATGCGCTGACCCATGCGATCGCCGCGCGCGGCGTGGAGACCTGGGCGCTCGACATGCGCGGCCATGGCGGCTCCGGCACCCGTGGCGACATCGGCTATGTCGGCCAGCTCGAGGACGACCTCGTCGATTTCGTCGCCGAGGTGCGCAAGACCGCACCGGATTTGCCGCTCACCTTGATCGGCCATTCCGCCGGCGCCGGCTTCTCGCTCCGCGTCGCCGCGACCCCGATCATGCAGGACATGTTCGTGCGCACCGTGCTGCTCGCGCCGTATCTCGGCTATGACGCGCCGACCAACAAGCCGCATTCCGGCGGCTGGGCCAATGCCGACATTCCGCGCTTCCTCGCGCTGACAGCGCTGCGCAAAGTCGGCATCGACTGCTGCTCGCGGCTTCCTGTGCTGGCCTTCGCGGTACGGCCGAACTTCGAGAAGATCCTCGTCTCCACCTATTCAGATCGCCTGATGCGCAACTTCGCCACGCGCGGCTATCGCCTCGATTTGTCCGGGGTGACGCATCCGATGACGATCTTCGGCGGTGCCGAGGACGAGATGATGATCTCCGCCAAATATGCAGAGACCGTGCAAGCCATCAAACCCGCGGTTGACGTCAAGATCATCGACGGCGTCAACCACATGGGCATCGTCACCGACCCGAAGGCGATCTCGGTCATCGCCGAGGACATCGCAACGCGCGGGGCAGGGCAGTCATGATCGACAGCAAGGAGGCGTCCGCAGCGCTGGCCGACATCGACGACATCGTCCAGCGCGTGAAGCAATCGCAGCTTTATGAGCTGGCGAGCCTCGCGGCGATCTGGTGGGGCATCCTGGTCTTCGCGGGCAATCTCGTCACCTGGCTCTGGCCGATCTACGCGGTCTACGCCTGGATTGTCGTGGACGTTGTCGGCGTCGTCGGTCTGGTTGCGCTGCGCGTCCTCAATCCGCCGCATCAGCCCCAGGGTCGCGGCTTCGACGTCAGGTTGCTCCTGGTGTTCGTGCTGTTCTTCGCCTTCGGATATCTCTGCACCAACGTCGTCGGCCATTTCGGTCCGCGCCAGCTGGGCGCGTTCTGGCCGCTCTACTTCATGCTGTTCTACATGCTGGCAGGTCTCTGGTTCGGCTATGCCTTCGTCGCAATCGGTCTCGGCATCTCCGCGCTGACGCTGATCGGCTTCTTCTATATCGGCGAGGCGTTTCCGCTCTGGATGGCCTTCGTCAATGGCGGCGGCTTGATCCTCGGCGGCCTCTGGATGCGGCGGATCTAGCGCATGGCGGAGCTCGACGACATCATCCATCAGCCGTTGCGGCTCAAGATCATGGCGGCGCTGAACGCGTTGCCCGCGACGGCAGGACTGGAATTCTCCCGGCTGAAGAAGCTCACCGGCGCCACCGACGGCAATCTCGGGGCGCATATCGAGACCCTGGCCAAGGCTGGCTATGTCTCGGTGGAGAAAGCCTTCGTCGGCAAGAAGCCGCAGACCACCGTCACCGCCACCGCAACCGGCCGCGGCGCCTTCGCGCGGCATGTGGCGACGCTGCAGGAGATCATTGCGGGGAAGCAGGTTTAGCCCGTCTTTCATTCCGGGCGCGGCTCTCTGAATCCGACACCCCTGGGGTGCGGCTTGACTCAAATATGATTTCATATATGCAATATGAAAATCATATATGAAATATAAGGGAGCCGAGCCCCATGACCGATGCGATCACCGATCCCAACGATCCGCGTCGACGCGTGTTCGGCGACTACCGGCTCAAGCCGAACAGCGGGGTCAATCCGCCCTATTCGCCGGCCTATCCCGTGGAGTGGGGCTGCACCTTGCGGACCGTCGAGATCATGACCCGCGTCGCGCCGGGCAAGGTCGCAACGCTGCTTGCCGACACGCCGTTCGAGATTGCGAGTGATCGCGTCGCCTTTCGCTTCATGCGCTCGCCCGGCCATTCCCTCGCCGTGCAGGCGGGAGAGATGTTCGATCTGATGATTTCCGTGCCGGTTCGGTACAAGGGGCTGTTCACCGAGACGCATATCTTCATGTATTGCAGCGATCCCATGGGGATCTGCGCAGGACGCGAGGTGTTCGGCTACACCAAGAAGGACGCCCATTACGCCTTTGACGAGCATCCGGACGGATCGATCAGCGGATGGGTCCGGCGCCGAGGCATTCCGCTCGCCGAGTTTTCCTTCACGCCGGATGCGTCCGCGCCGGTGGTCCGGATCGTCGACGGCGATCAGTTGCCCGCCGGTGAAATCCACGTACGTCGCCTGCCGCATCCCGAACGTCTTGCCACGGCCTATGCGGACATCGTCTATCGCCGCACACCTCTGAAGTACTCGGCGCCGCTGCCGGGCCGCGCCTCCATGGCCTTGCACGCCAGCGAGTACGATCCCATCGCCGACCTCAATCCGGAAATCCTCGGTGCGCACTTCATGGTGTCGGAGGTCTATGGCGGAGGATTTGAGGTCGAGGACCGGCGGCTCATCGAGCGGCTTACTCCGTAACGACAATATCAGCCTGCGCGCGAAGCACGTGCAGGCGGCAAATGCCGTGCGAGAACGCACGGGCTAAACAAGGGAGGGTTGGAGATGGTAGGGCGATATCGGGTGAGCCGCCGCCGGCTGTTGGCTGGTGCCGGCAGTCTTGCGTTGGGCATGACGGGGCTCGGTGCGCACGCGCAGGAGGCAAAACCGCTTCGCATCGGCGTCTTGACGGACATGTCCAGCCTCTATGCCGACGTCACCGGTGCGGGCTCGTTGCTGGCCGCCAAGATGGCGGTCGAGGATTTTCAGGCGTCGGCTCACAAGATGACCAGACCGATCGAGGTCATCAGTGGCGACCACATGAACAAGGCCGACGTCGGCGCCAATATCGCGCGCGAGTGGATCGATCGCCAAAGTGTCGACGTCATCGTCGATGCGCCGAACTCAGCCGTCGCACTCGCGGTGCGCAACATCGTGCAGCAGAACAACAAGACGCTGCTGGTTTCGGGCGCCTCCTCGTCCGACCTGACCGGCAAGTCCTGCTCGCCCAATCTCGTGCACTGGACATACGATACCTACGCGCTTTCGTCGGGTGTCGCGCGCGCTGTCGTCGAGAGCGGCGGCAAGAGCTGGTTCCTGCTCACCGCGGATTACGCGTTCGGCCATGCCATGGAAGGCGACATCAAGAATGTCGTGCAAAAGTCCGGCGGGAAAGTCCTCGGCGGGGTTCGTACGCCGATCAATACACAGGACTTCTCCTCCTTCCTGTTGCAGGCTCAGTCGTCGAAGTCGGAAATCATCGCGTTGGTCAATGCCGGCGGCGACACCATCAATTCCATCAAACAGGCGGTGGAGTTCGGTATCCCACAGGGAGGCCAGCGTGTGGTCGCGACGGTGCTCTATCTCAGCGACGTGCATTCGCTCGGCTTGAAGATTGCGCAGGGGCTGCAATTCACCGAATCTTTCTACTGGGATCTGAACGACGATACCCGCGCCTGGACCAAGCGGTTTGCACCGCGCAACAACGGCCGTTACCCGACCGCGCTGCATGCCGGCGCCTATGCAACGACCCTGCATTACCTGAAGGCGGTCGATGCACTCGGCGCCTCAAGCGACGGCAAGGCTGTCGTGGAGGAAATGAAGAAGCTGCCGACCGACGATCCGTTGTTCGGCAAGGGCAGCGTGCGCGCCGACGGCCGCAAATTGCACAACATGTATCTGTTCGAGGTGAAGACGCCCGCGGACTCCAAATACCCCTGGGACTATTACAAGCTGGTCAAGACCATTCCACCGTCGGAGGCCTGGCGGCCCCTGGAGGACGGCGGCTGTGAGTTCGTGAAATCATGACCGTGGGAGACCGGCGACCGGTGGCGCTCGTCACCGGCGGCGGGGGCGATATCGGACGCGCCATTGTGCTGAGGCTGGCGCAGATGAGCGATGCGGTCGCGATCGTCGATCGCGACGAAGCCGCGGCCAACGCAAGCGCGCGTCTGGTCGAGGAAGCCGGCGGGAGGGCGCTCGCCATCCGCGCCGATGTCTCGAGCGCCCTCGATACCGCAGCCTTCGTCGAGACGGTCGAAGGACGGTTGGGGCCGATCGGAATATTCGCCAACAACGCGGGCATCGAGGGCGTCGTGGCTCCCCTCCACGAATATCCGGACGATACGTTCGACCGGTTGCTGCAGGTCAACGTGAAAGGGGTCTTTCTCGGCCTCAAACACGTGCTCGCAAGAATGACGCAACGTGGAGCGGGTGCGATCATCAACACCGCTTCGACGTCGGCGATCCGCGGGCGGGCAGGCCTCGCCGGCTATGTCGCGTCCAAGCACGCCGTGCTTGGACTGACCCGTACGGCGGCGCTGGAGGTGAGTGGAACGAAGATCAGGGTCAATGCGGTTCTGCCCGGACCGGTCGAGTCGCGCATGATCCGGGAACTGGAAGGTCAGGCGCGCGATAACGCCGTTGCGTTACGCCGAAACGGCGAAGTTGCCCGCGGGCGGCCGCAGGACGTCGCCAATGTCGTGGCTTTTCTTGCCTCCGACGAGGCCGCCCATGTCAATGGCGCGGCCTGGGTCGTCGACGGTGGCATGACCGTGGCTTAGGGCGCGCCGCCAATCTTCTCGGATACGATCTTCGCGGCGCCGCGCAACTCCGTGGCGATGGTGCCGGCTTCCTTTTCGGGAATCCGATCCTGCCTGACCAGCGGAACGGTCAATGCAGCCACCGCGCGGCCGGAAGCCTCGATGATCGGGCAGCTGTAGGCAAGGATACGCGTGTAGCCGTCGTCGTTGGAGAAGTTGCCTCCCTCCGAGGAAATGCGGTCGAGCGCCGCGATCGCCTTCTTGCCGCTGATGCGATCATGCGCAGCGATGACGTGTGCAAGCTCCTGGCGCCGGCCTTCGAGCTGAAAGGCCGCCAAAACCTTCGCGGAGGCGTATTGCTGAGTGAGCGGGAATACAGCGCCAACCTTGACCGACCAGCCCATCAGCCATTCCGGCTCGATGCGCGCAATCACCATGAACTGCTCGCCGTGCAACACTGTGAGGTGACAAGACAGCTGCACGCGGGAGGCAAGCTGCTCCATCACCGGCAGCGCGGCCTTCAACAGCCGCTCGGTCGGCGGGAATTGCGAGGCAATCCGAAACAGTTGCAGAGTCAGCGTATATTCACCGGTGACCGGGTCGCGCGCGACATAGCCACGGCGTTCCAGCGCCACGAGCATCCGGAAAATTTCGCCGACGGAACGGCCAACGCTCTCGGCCAGCTGCTTCTGGCTGAGGCCACGTGAGGCAGCCGCCAGCGCCTCCAGAAGGTCCAGCCCCTTCTCCAGGGCGGGCGCGCCCGGCTGCAGTTTCTCAGGGGTCATCCATCAGGCCTTTAAAGGTTTGCTTCCGCGGGCGTATCTCGGTTCGTGTACCCGATCGCCGGCGCGGCGAAAAGTCGCCTGCGCAAGCCGGTACGTGGTGGAATGAGGCGGCTTCGAATAACGGGCCTGTGGTTCGGCACCGCGTCCGTCGCGATCGGCGTCGTCATCACCGCGTCGGCGCTGATCGGCATCTTCTCGATCGGCGAGGCGTTCCCGCTCTGGATGGCCTTCGTCAACGGCGGCGGCCTGATCCTCGGCGGCCTCCGGATGCGGCGGACCTGATGGCCGAGCTCGACGACATCTTTCATCAGCCGTTGCGGCTCAAGATCATGGCGGCGCTAAACGCACTCCCCGTGTCCGCCGGCCTGGAGTTTTCCCGGCTGAAGAAGCTGACCGGCGCCACCGACGCCAATCTCGGCGCGCATATCGAGACGCTGGCGAAGGCCGGCCACGTCTCCGTGGAGAAAGCCTTCGTCGGCAAGAAGCCACAGACCACGGTCACCGCGACCGCCTACGGCCGTGGTGCGTTCGCGCGGCATGTGGCAACGTTGCAGGAGATCATTGCGGGGAGGCGGGTCTGACTCGTCCCGTCATTCCGTGACGTCGCGAAACGACGAGCCCGGAATCCACCCCGACGTACTGGCGGCCCCGAGGCCAGCTCGTAGTTAACGGCGCGGTATCCTAATTCAATTTTGACGTGTGAGATTTCTGGCGAGTAGTCGTACACTGATGTCGCCACTCTAGGGGCGCCATGGACCCTTCTCAGACCCGGTAACCTCGTCAGACACAAGAGAATATTTGTTGGGAGACCGTTGATGGCTCAAGAAAGTTCGAGGCCGCGCATCGGCGAAGGGCGCATCGGCAGTTCTGTCTGCGCCGCGATCGGCGTGCTCAGCGTCGCTGCGGTGCTATGCCTGCGCTACCCCGCCTTTCTCACGACGCCTGAGCTGCGCGTCCATTACGACGTCGAGCTGCTCCGCCTCACCCTAGCGATCGCCATGGTCGTCGGGGCCTGGCTCGGCGTCATCGGGATCGTGCTGGGCGGCCCGCGGGTGAGCGCTACGATCGGCCTCAGCGCGCTTTTCCTCGCCACGCTGCTTGGCGGACCCTACGTGCCGACACCGGATTTTCTCCAGCCGCGCGTCTATCTCGGCCTCGACTGGCTGGTGCTCGATCTCTTCTTCACCGGCGCAGCATTCGTGCTGCTCGAGTGGGTATTCCCACGGGTGCGGCCGGAGCAAGGGCCGCTCAGCCCCGGCTGGAGGCTCGATCTCGCCTATTTCGGCGTCAATCACCTGCTGATCGGCATCTTCCTGGTGGTCTCGACACATTTTGCCCATGACTATTTCGCCTGGGCGATCAGCCCGTGGCTGCAGGCGCATGTCGTGGCCCTGCCGGCGATCGTCCGCTTCGTGCTGGTGATCCTGGCGGCCGATGCAATCGAATACATCTCCCACCGCGCCTATCACGAGGTGCCGTGGTTGTGGCGAATCCATGCGGTCCATCATTCGCCCGAACACATGGATTGGCTCTCGGGATCGCGCCTCCATTTCTTCGAGCCATTGGCAACGCGCGCTTTGGTGCTGGTGCCGATCGTCCTGCTCGGCTTCCCGCAGGACACGATCTTCGCCTATCTGATTTTCATCTCTGTGCAATCGGTGCTGATCCATTCAAACATCAAGATGGATGTCGGCTGGCTGCGCTACGTGATCGTCACGCCGCAATTCCATCACTGGCACCACGCGTCGGACGCCGAGGCCATCGATAAGAACTACGCGGCACACACGCCGCTGTTCGATATGCTGGGCGGAACCTGGCACCTGCCCAAAGACCGCTGGCCGATCAACTACGGGACGGTGAAGCCGATCCCCGGCGGCATGCTCGGCCAGTTCATGCACCCCTTCGTCGGGCCGGTGAAGGAATTCCTCGAACATCGGGACCCATGAAGCGGCGTGTTCCGCCGTTGTCAGCATGAGAGCCGCGTGTTCGGCGCGGCATTGTCTTCGTCAATGGCGGCGGACTGATCGTCGGCGGCCTCTGGATGCGGCGGCTAGGGCAGTTGTTACTTTCGATCGCCCACTACGAAACTGAAGATCATGCCGAACATACCCAGCGCCAAGACAGACAAGGTCACGTACCAGTATTCGTACATGTAATAGATGGCCAGAAGTGCTCCGGCGGCCGCAATTTGCGCTAGGTGGTCCATTCGTCTCTCCCGACGGTCATAGCTTCGGGATTACGGTGACAGTGCACTAAATGATGACAGCCGACGCTTCGAGAATTTTGTGCACTGTCACCGTAATTGTAGCAACTAGCGCTCGCAAATAAGTTGACCTTCCAATTACGGTGACAGCGCTATCACCGTAATGCCGCCTTGTGGCAGTATACCTTGAAAAGGTCGTCGTTAGTTTTGGTCCGCGGTCGCATCAAGTTTTCTCGGCCACGACCAAGACCTCCCTGCACGCACGCATTAGTCCTTTGCCGAGCGGTGTAAGCATGAAGTTCGCTTCGGGAAGATCGATTTTTTTGCTCGCGTAGTTGAACGTCGTTCGCATTGGAATTGAGTAACTGGAGTGCGGCTTGAAGTCCGCCATGCCACTTGCAATCATCTGACGCTCAACGATCTCCTGTAAAACCCTATTGAATTTTTCGGGATCAACCACCGCCCAGCGAGACCCAGATCCGAAGTGCATCACTCCGGTTGATCCTGGCCCCTTGTCTGGTACTCTCGCAAATAGATTGTGGGCATCAATCGGACTTGGACGAACGCTCATGCATCGTAGTCTAACAAGGTTTTGGAGTGAGATAGCCCGTTCGTCGGAAGTGAATCTACGCCACTTACTTTCCGCGCGCGCCACCATGTCCTTTTCGAAGGTATCGATGGCTTCTTGACTTTTGAAGCTTGCGCCCTTCTGCTCGATTTGGTCCACCAAATCCAAGAATACCGCTTCTCTGTCAGAAATTGATTTCAGCAGATCGATGTAGACTTTCTCCGGTTTCGCTGCCGCATTCGGATCAACTGAGTTCGCCATTAAACGCGCCCATAGTTCTTGAACCGTTTCGTCTTCCTCCTGAGAAGCCGCGTCGAGGAGAAGCAACCCCTCACCAAATCCCAAAGCGTCGATTTGGTCTGGCCTTAGGCCGCGCTCTTTAATGATTGCCTCGGTCTTTTCGAGGATGTTGGCGGCGTTCTTGAAGCGCCAGAATTTCATCTGGTCTCCGAACAGAAGGCTGAGTTCGTGGGACGCGGGGCCGAACACCCCGCCAAGATAACCTCCGACCCGGCGCACTAAGTCGATTGCCGCTTGATAGGTCTTCTGTTGTTCTTGGCCGGCCTTGGCTAGTTCAGTGACTGCGCCAGCACCCGCTTTGACTATAGATTTAAGGCCGTCTTCAGATTTAAGGCCGTCTTCCTCATTCTCTGACATCGAAGTTCTCGCTTAAGGGGACTAGTCGGAATGGTTGAAGATGTGCGCGTAAGGTCCCAAGGCGCGAATCGATCTGAGGCTACCGAATCCCGGCGAAGGGTTCACCCATGCAAAACGGAATCCCTCTGATTCCAAATGTCCATAAGGGTCTCCAAAGGCTCGTGTTCAAATTGATCTAGCGTCGTTGCGGCGTCCAGCATCGGCATGGTTCGTCATTCCGCCGAAAGCGGAGATAGGTCCGCAAGCCACTGACCGCTCTGTGCATTGCGGGGGCCCATGGATTCCGGGCGGGGCCCATGGATTCCGGGCTCGCGGCTTCGCCCCCGGAATGCCGGGGAGTTCGAAGCCCACCCCCTTCACACCCGCCCCGATTCATGCGACCTCCGCCCCCAGCAAAACCCCTCATTCCGAGCCCTCGATGCACATTCTCCTGCTTGGTTCCGGCGGCCGCGAACATGCCCTGGCGTGGAAGATCGCAGCCTCTCCCCTGGTGACCAAATTCTGGTGCGCGCCCGGCAATGCCGGGATCGCGCGCGAGGCGGAATGCGTGACGCTCGATGTCGCCGACCATGCCGCCGTGATCGACTTCTGCAAGACGAACGCGGTGGAGCTCGTCGTGGTCGGCCCGGAGACGCCGCTGGCGGCCGGAATCGTCGACGATCTCACCGCTGAAGGCATCAAGGCGTTCGGGCCGAACAGGATCCCCGCGCAGCTCGAAAGCTCCAAGGGTTTTACCAAGGCGCTCTGCACCGAATTCGGCATTCCGACCGGCGCCTACAAGCGCTTCACCAACGCCGATGATGCGCGCGCCTATGTGCAGAGCCAGGGCGCGCCGATCGTGGTGAAGGCCGACGGGCTCGCCGCCGGCAAGGGCGTCGTCGTCGCAAAAACCGTGCGCGAGGCGGAGGATGCCATCGCCATGATGTTCGAGGGCGCCTTTGGCGAGGCCGGCGCCGAGGTCGTGATCGAGGAGTTTTTGCCCGGCCGCGAGATCAGCTTCTTCGCACTCTGCGATGGCGAGACCGCTATACCGCTCGCCTCCGCGCAGGACCACAAGCGCGTGTTCGACCATGATCTCGGCCCGAACACCGGCGGCATGGGGGCCTATTCGCCGACGCCGCTGGTGACGCCGGCGGTCCACGACGCGATCATGGCGAAAATCATTTTGCCGACGGTCGCCGGCATGAAGCAGCGCGGCACGCCGTTCCGCGGCATTCTCTACGCCGGGATCATGCTGACGACGCAGGGCCCAAAGCTGTTCGAGTTCAACGTCCGCTTCGGCGATCCCGAGTGCCAGGTGCTGATGCTGCGCATGATGTCGGACATCGTGCCGGCGTTCCTCGCCGCCTGCGACGGCCAGTTGAAGAATTTTGACCTGCGCTGGCATCCGGACTCCGCACTCACCGTGGTGATGGCGGCGAAGGGCTATCCCGGCGACTACCAGAAGGGCACGCGGATCGAGGGGCTCGATGACGCAGCTAAGGTCGACACCGCCGAGATTTTTCATGCCGGAACGGTCGAGAAAGACGGCGCGATCCTCGCCAATGGCGGCCGCGTGCTCAATGTCTGCGCGCTAGGGGCGACCGTGACGGAGGCGCAGGCGCGCGCCTATCAGGCCGTCGACCGCATCAACTGGCCGGAAGGTTTTTGCCGCCGCGACATCGGCTGGCAGGCGGTGGAAGCCGAGAAGGCCAAGGGCTGACAGGGTTTTTTCGGGTCGCCGCGCAATGAGCGGCCGGCCCGTCGGCATTTCAAGATTATTCAATCAGGACCTGAACTTAGCTACTGTGCATGGGGTTGTTTTCGGCATTTTATTGAAGCGCCCCCGAACGACAAGTGGGAGAAACCCATGTCCGATCTCGCCGACCTCTACCCCGGCTTCGCCTCCGAATGGATCAACACCTCGTTCGGCCGCATCTTCGCCCGCGTCGGCGGCAGCGGCCCGCCGCTGCTATTGCTGCACGGCTTCTCCGAGACCAACGTGATGTGGCACCGCGTGGCGCCGCAGCTGGCCGACAAGTTCACCCTGATCATCGCCGATCTGCCGGGCTATGGCTGGTCCGACATGCCCGAGAGCGATGCGCTGCATATCCCCTACAGCAAGCGCGCGATGGCCAAGGCCATGGTCGAGGCGATGGAGCAGCTCGGCCACGTCCACTTCGCACTCGCCGGCCACGACCGCGGCGGCCGCGTCTCCTATCGGCTGGCGCTCGACCATCCCGGCCGGCTGTCGAAGCTTGCCGTGCTCGATATCCTGCCGACCTATAATTACTGGGAGCGGATGAACCGCGCCTATGCGCTGAAGATCTATCACTGGACCTTTCTCGCCCAGCCCGCGCCGCTGCCGGAGACGCTGATCTCGGGCCAGGGCGAGTTCTTTCTGCGCTTCAAGATAGCGAGCCAGACCAAGTCGAAGACGTTGGAGGCGATCGACAAGCGCGCGCTCGAGCACTACATCGCGCCGTTCCGCGATCCCGCCCGCGTGCACGCGATGTGCGAGGACTACCGCGCCGGCGCCTATTTTGACTACGATCTCGACAAGGCCGATTTCGAGGCCGGCAAGAAGATCACCATTCCCATGTTGGCGCTGTGGGGTGGCGTCGGCATCGCCCAGGCCGCCGCCACGCCGCTCGACATCTGGAAGCAGTGGGCGACCAACGTCGACGGCATGCCGGTGGATTCCGGCCACTTCCTCACCGAGGAGAACCCTGATGTGACCGCAAAGGCGCTGCGCGAGTTCTTCCTCGCGCCTTAGCGCCGCTCTCGAAAGAACTCCTTGAGCAGCCGCGCGGCCTCGCTTTCGCCGACCCCGGAATAGACATCCGGTGCGTGGTGGCAGGTCGGGGATGCAAAGAACCGTACGCCGGACTCGACCGCACCGCCCTTGGGATCGGCGGCGCCGTAATAGAGTCGCCGGACCCTTGCAAAAGAGATCGCTCCCGCACACATGGTGCAGGGCTCCAGCGTCACGTAGAGGTCGCAGTCGACCAGGCGCTCGCTGCCGATCTTTTTGGCCGCCTCGCGCAGCGCAATGATCTCGGCATGGGCCGTGGGGTCGTAATCGGTCAGCGTCCGGTTGGCGGCGGTGGCAATGACCTCGTAATCGCGGACCACCACGCATCCGATCGGAACTTCGCCCGCCTTTCCGGCATTTTCGGCCGTTTTGAGCGCCAAATCCATGAAAGAGGGGGCTTTCAAGCCTCGTATCATCGCCAGAAACCTGCTAGTAGCTCCGCCTTCAGCAAGAGTGAATACCGGATTTGCCTGAGCATGCGGCTCGAAGCGAGCGCGCACACTGCTTTTGGCCACCCCCCTAAGTGAGATTATTCATGCCTCGCGACAGCGACAAAGACAACGATTCCCGCGGCCGGCGAGGCCCGGCCAAAGGACGCTCGGCCGGAGGCCCGCCGAAGGGCCGGTCCGGCAAGCCGCGCGGCCCGGACAAGAAATTCGCCAAGCGCGGCCCTGAGGGCAGGAGCGACGCCCGCCCGCCCCGTGGCGACCGCGACAGCCGCCCGCCTCGCCCCGACCGAGGGGATCGTCCTTTCCGCCCTCGCGCGGACGGCGATGCCCCGCGCCGCGATTTCAGCGACCGTCCGAAATTCAAGCGCGACGACCGTGGCGGCGAAGGCCGCGGCGAGCGCAGCTTCAAGCCGCGCGGCGACCGCCCGTTTTCCGATCGCCCCTCGCGCGACGGCGAGAAGCGTCCGTTCAAGCCGCGCGGTGATCGCCCGTCTTTTGGCCGCGATGACCGTCCGCCGCGCAGGGATCGTGACGAGTCCCGCCCCGCCGGCCGGACCAGCGACAGAAAGTTTGGCGACAAGAAGCCCTACGCGCCGCGCGGTGACCGCCCGGAACGCAAGTTCGACGGTGAGCGGAAATTCTCGCGGGGCGCACCGGACCGCAGCGACCGCCCGCGCGAAGATCGTGGCGAGCGCAGCTTCAAGCCGCGTGGAGACCGTCCGAATTTCGATCGCGGTGATCGCGCGCCGCGTGGCGACCGTCCGGAGCGCAAGTTCGACGGCGAACGAAAGTTTTCACGGGGCGCACCGGATCGCGGGCCGCGCAAGGATTTCGGTGGCCGCGACCGCGGCGCAGACAAGCCCTGGCAGAAGCGCGAAGGCGGTGGTGATGACCGTCCGCGTTTCTCGCGTTCGCGCGACGATCGTCCGTCGGGCGATCGTCCGTTCCGCGAGCGTCCGAAGTTCGATCGCCCGCGCGAGGACCGTCCCAAATTCGATCGGCCTCGTCGCGACGGCGATGGCGAACGTGGCGGGCGCGGCGATGACCGT
>Ga0307510_10004633_pt1 | contig 16218 bp, 27 predicted proteins | sample 12_EM_MG_FD_207224 | JGI IMG/M metagenome (GOLD analysis project Ga0307510, IMG submission 207224) | Populus trichocarpa ectomycorrhiza microbial communities from riparian zone in the Pacific Northwest, United States - 12_EM | ecosystem: Host-associated > Plants > Roots > Unclassified | place...
ATAATGTGTTTTACAGCACACATTATAATTGCCCCTCTCTTGGTCATTTCCCCTTCCCTTGCATTATAATGTGCATGGTTACTGTGGCAATTCTGGCCCATTGTCATACCTCCCATTATAACATGCACATTACAACACCCACAGTTGCCCCACATTACAACCCAGAAAGTACCCCCTCTATCAGAATTCTGGAGCTGGAAAGATGTGACAGCCCTCCTACGTGTGCCCCTGCATCAGCAGCTGACAATGATGTGAATCCATTAATATCCATTACCCCATGCATTGAGCTTGTCGTCGCTGACAGAAAGCTTGCTCATTCATGCATTCCCTCATGTCATATGTGATACATGTATCATACCACTTGTATTAATCAGTAGAATAGGGATAGCGAATAAGTACAATGCTGCTCAGAAGCAGCTCACCCATTCTATCTGGAGGTGCCAACAGCAGACATCGCCCAACCCTCCTGCATAGCACCACATTGCATTCCTGTGCCTCCAGAACCTCCAGCAGTGCAATGTCGCCGTTGTGTAGGCTGTGTCCGTTGCTGCATGGTGCCTTGGTGGTGATTGCAGTGGAAATAGTGGCAATGGTGATGGAGATAACAGCAGTAGCGGTGACAGTGATGCTGGATGTCGCATTACTGAGGCAGAGTGATGCAAGGGTGGTGTGTGAGTCAAGAACGCAAGGGTATGCGTAGTCAATACCGCTAGCGTCGGCATGCACAAGTGAGGGCCAAGCGCTGCAGATCCTGAGCACTGCACTTGCCATGGTTGAGGGCACCACCTGTGTTGAACCTGCTGGCGAGGCTGAGAAAGCCATCGCTGCGAAATCCGAGGTGTTGGAGCCTGGGGCATATGGCAAGGCAGGCAGGCGCGAAAGGCCATTGCAAGGTGGGCCCTGGCATGGTGTCGAGACATCGCCGTGAGAGGAAGAGCAAGAGGGATACGTCAGGACACGGGGAAAGCGACCGAGTGAGGGGCACTCACAACAAGCAAGAAGGAACGAAGACTGGGCAAGGGTATGGACAATGATTACATTGTATAAGGCCGGGTCTAGAAAGGTGTGATAGTGAGAATATGAGAAAAAGATGTTACAAATGACGGCCTTGTTTCCCAAGTTGGATGGGGAAGGCAGTCACATGAGGAGAGAGTGAAAGGCAAGTGACATTGGGTCGAAAGAGATAACAGTAATGATTCTCTCCACAAGAGCAGGAGGCTTGCTAATAGATATACACTACCTCTAGCAATGTAGTGGTATCGAAACGGGCTGTTCAAGAGCAAAGTTGGGGAAGCGATGTGGAAACTTGAAGAAAGGCAGTGGTGTTGGCGTTGGGAAGCAGTGATGGCAGACGGTGGCAGTGACTGGGTGTATTGTCGACAAGGTTGAAATGAGGAAGAAGTGACTATGGACAATGGGTAAGCGGTCAAGAGTAAAAGGAGAACAGAAAGCAAGAGAACGAATGAGAGGCGGTGAGGTGGGATCTGGCAGATGACAAGCCTGAGGAGTGAAATGGCTGGTTCCATGTTGCCATGACGCAATGTCAACGAAGGCAAGGGTGGTGGTTGAGAGAGTGGCCATAAACCTGTATTAGTTATTGGAGGATCATTGACATTGATTGCAAATCGCCTCCGATCATAGTCGTTCCCCAGCTGGGCTCGGGCTGGGCTCGAGCTGTGCAACACTTAGGCGTTACAATGCGCCTCATTTTCAGTGATAGTGTTTCTCATGCATTGTAACCCGAGACTTACATTATAATGTCAAGGCATCTTCTTCCCAGTTGCTATTGCCCTCCCAGTGTTATAATGTGCGTGCTTCGGCTGTTTCCTCATTCGGGTTTCTCATTTATCCACTGCCCGCATTACAATGCGTTCTTTTCCCAGTATGCAATTATAACGTATAATGTGCCTTGCAATTGCCATTGCATTATAACTTGAGATCCACATTATAATGTTCTGGTCTTTTCTGTCCAGACCAGCCTCCAGTGAGTACAGTCCCTCACTAGGCCTCACTGACCCTGCATTCGCCTTCAGTCTTCTGCATACTGCCTGCACCAGCTTCTCTACCTCCCAATTTGCCACACTGCTACCCTACTTACCAATCATGCAGCTTATGGGTTTTCTTCCCCGTCAACTCCTTGCATCTGCGGCATCCTACTTGCCCCTTTCCTGCATTCTGAGATGGTGCTAGCTCCCCCAATCCCTTCATTTCCACCTGTAATCCCAATGCCAGTGCTACATGCGCATGATGTCGACATCCCCACCTCGGACGCTGAGCCTTCTCTCATATTGCCTCCACCTGTCAATCCCGCCGCACCTGCTCCCTCCAGGTCTCCTGTTGACCCCTCCTGCTGCACATGCGTCATCCCCTTTTGAACACAACACTGCCAGGTACATCAATGTCAGTAACGCTGCAAGCTTTAAGATATGACCCAGGCCAACAACAGATTTAACACCAACATCAAAGGTAAGTTAGTCCTCTATGATGGCAACGGTACTGGCAACAATGATCACCACAGCAGTGACCGCTGTCCACAACCACACATACGACCCATTGGCTCCAGCAATGGTGGCAGCCACAACCTCATATACAAGCCGAGCGGGAACTGCTTCAATACCAAGGACATGTCAATGACAGTGACAGTACCTGCAATGACAGCAGCAGCGGCAACATGTCCCACACTACCAACACCTATCACAACTATGACTGTGATCGCAATGCGAGGGTCCTCATGGCCCTGAAATCGACTCCCTCCCTCCCCTCGATTTCGTGTGAGCTGCTCGCCCTGTCTCTGGCATCACCCCACGATGTTCAACCAGCAACTGTAAGGTGGGCATGCACGCAGCGCGCTAGCCTCGGGACAAGCACTATTCGCTAGCTCATACTTTCTGTTCATAGAGTACTTGTCTTGTACTGTTTCAGCATTGCAAATAAAAACCCTGTCTGGCTTTTGTCGAAAACCAGGCAACTGTGGCCCATTTCTCCATCTTTCTCGTCTGCATGCTTCCAGCCCAGAGGCAACCGCGGCCCTACTTCCCCCTCTCATTTTTCTTGTGTGTTTTTGATCGACCATCTGATGACCTCGCAAGCCTGCTGTGCCACTGCCGTCTCTCTGATCTTCCGCCCTTGTGTTCTGCTCGATGCTTCAGCTTCAACCATCTGCCTTTGCCCCACCAACGCCAACTGCCTTCGCCTTGCCAACATCGCCTGCATTTGTCTTATATGACATCGATCAACTTCGCCTTGACAACGCCCCTTGTCTCAGCCATCTCAAGACACTCGCTAGCATAGGTACCACACACCGACATCTTCACTTCTCCTGTTCGACCTTCCTCTCGCCTCTTGCATTCTCGACCACTTGGGAGTTAGGCCCCTTTTCTCATCTCCCTCAAGAACATTGTAACAATGGCATATGCGTTGATCTTGGAAACAAGTCACATGAAGCTGGGATCACCTTTATCTGCTGAGGGTGAACCCGCCAAATCTTATTGACGCGTCAAGTCCCATGCTGCTGTATAGAACTGCGTAACACTGTGTGTTCAGCTACCGCGTTCAGCCTTCAGCACTTCAGCTGCAGTCAAACGCATCAGCCCAGTGATCGCCCACCTTGTCCTTGTCAACTTTCATCTCTCTATTTTTCATCTTTCCCTGATTCCTCTCCACATCGCCGCCCTCAAGACACCGCTGGCCCACCTCAATTTTGCTACTGTTAGCTTTTGATTTGTCAACCTTGCTGGCTGTCGCCACCAAATGCGCGCCACCTTCGATCTCTGCACCATGCACCAACTCATCGTGCTTGTCCATGCATGAGTTGGACACCCATTCAGGACCACGCCAAGCAGGAGATTGTGTCGTTATTGGATATTGAGTATTTTCACCTGCTTTTCGTGTGTTTTAGCTCCCTACTTTCGTCTTAGCACTCCCGCCCTTTCCAGCAATTCCCCTCTCTACCTTAATCCATCAAGACTCGCTTCATTTCATTCTCTTTTGACGTCGTGCCCATTATCGCACCTTGAATTCCTCATTCGCCGTCTTCGACCACATCGTCGTCTCCTTGCTTACAATGCCACCACCTTGTTGCCGGTAGGACCCCAGCCTTTTTACATATTTTCGCTCCCTTTCCCCCCTTTTTGCGCTCACCACAGCTTGTCGCCTACAAAATGTCCCTAGTGACTTGGAATCGTATAAAAATCCTTGCCGCCTGGCTTGCGAAAGTCAAGCAATCGCGGCCCCACTCTTCTTGCTCTCTTTGTGTGCTCTCTCTTGGCTTCCGCTTCACTCCCTTCGCGTGAGCTTTCCTTTTTGCCAAACATTCGACTTTGACCTTCCACACCACCGTTTCAACTTAAGCAACCATTATGCTGTACATTCACGTCCTCGCCCCCGTTAATTTACACAGGACCCTTCGCGCGTCACTCAAGCTTGGCCCAATCCCCATCAGCGGTTGAGCAGATTAACACCCGCCATCCCGCTTCAATGTAGTGCCAGTACGTTCTCGAATTCGAGCGTGCTTGGTCATATACTCCTTGAACGTTTGAACTCTCACACGGACCTTCCGTCTGCGATGAAACATCTTCAAATGCACTTGGTCACTCCGACCTAGTTTCTCAAACAACCCTCCAGCCATTCCTCACACCGACTTGAGATGTGCCGATGCGGCGCAGCTCCATTTTTGTCGTTGTATGGTACACCTCCATGGACTCGACCACCTTGACCTCGCCTCTCCTCAACCAACAAAGCTGACACCATCTATCCAAACCTCCCCAGAAACACAACTACAGACGTCCCGTCTCCCGCATGCGGCCTCTCCCACATGGGCCATCTCTAGGTTCTATACCCCCCATGGCTTAGATACACCTTCCCCACCCTTGTTGTCGACTCATCGCACGCTCTTCTTCGGGACAACCTTTTATATCAATAGGGACATGTAGTGTATATTGTAAGTAGTTACTCTTGCTATAAGAACTGTGCCGCCAGCTTGTCAAAAGGACAGGCAGCACATGCCCATTGTCCCTTCTTTCGTGTGCGATTCCGGCTCTTGTATCTGCCTGGTGATAAACCGTGGCACCACGCAGTTGCTTGTGGCAGATCCACATCCTTTTCTCTTGCCTGACCCCTCCTTTCTTGCTCGCATGCCCCCGATCCCAGTGATCTGGGGTACACATCCTTAAATAAACCCACATAGCTTTATTTTCTCCACTGTATGCACACATTTCATGGCTGATTTAATGATATTAAACTACAATAGTAAATTATATTTCAATGAGAATCAGAAGGAACAAATTGCCAGACCAAGCAAACTGTATTAGCCCCGACTTGGGTGTCAAGAGATTCAAACACTTTTCTTTCCTTGCGAATTCCGCTTTGGCTGTGTGTACCCTGCTTTCTTGAGATGATCAGGTAAGGTGGGCACGCGACCTGACCTCCTTGCCTGCTCTGGCTTTGTTGCTTCCCTGGCTGCCTTTGCTGCCTTTGCTGCCACCTTTGCAGCCTTTGCAGCTTCAACTGCTGCCCCCTGCGTGGTTTTTGCCTTCTTTGCCAGCCTATCAGCCTCTGTTTCTTCCATTGTGGCCTCTGTCACATCTTGGCCCAGATCCGATGTCTCTCTGGTATGCTTCGCATGCTTGTTCCTTGGCTTTGATACCCCACCATCTGTCGTGCCCTCCAAGACACTGTCTGCCTTTCTCTTCCTTCCGCTTCTCCTTCTATTCCTGGAATCACCTTGAAGGTTCTCACCACCCTGTCTTTCATCTGCAGCAGCTTCATTAGCCTTTCCATCCAGGAAACCGAGCAAGAGGTTGTCAGTTGATTGGATAGAGGTGGTGGACACATTCAGAGGATATTCCTGGGCAGGGATAGATGGGAGCGGAGGGGTGACATGTGGAACAATTGCCCCTGGAAGGTGGACAGAGAGAGGGGGATTGGCTCCACCTGGGATGATGTCTGGTGGTAAGAGTGACAACGAATACATGCCTGGTAAGTAAAGTCTCTGGGAGTCACTATTTGGCAATGGATCCGGTAGGAATGGGGAAGGATCAAAGGCTGGATTTATGTTTTGATAGCCACCTTGAGGGAGAGCGTCGGGAAGACTGTCAAACCACAAGTTTGATGGCATATTCCCTGATGTTTGCAACCCATTAGATCCTTGGAGTGCGCTCCAACCGATTTCGGTTGGGTTACTGAAATCTTGGTCATTGAATTGGTCACCAAAGGCCAAAAGAGAAGTTGAGTTGAGTGTAGATAGTGCTACGGTGGTTGGCAGTCCAGAGGTGGCAACACCACTACTAGATTCATGGAGGGGAGTTGGTTCATTGGCTGGGGCATTACTGAATGACATTGGTTCCTGGACTAAGGCATGTACTTGGTCAGGACCGTTGACTTTGACTTGGAGAAAGCACATACCTTGATTATTATTGCCAACACGATGTTGGAAAATGGTTGGAACCTTGTTGGCAGGCTTGTCAAAGGGTTGGTTGACTTGCTGACAATTGCTCGTCGATGACCCAGATGAATCACTAGCCTGAGCTGAATGTAGACCTATGGTCCCATCTGAACTACAAGTCTTCCCTGTCCCTTCAGTGCCTTGGGATTTGTTTCCTGTTGATTCCAACTCGTTTTGGTCTTTGACAATGCAACGACAACACTCTTCCGGAGCTAGCGACATAAAGGGATGTTAGGAGATCTTTTTTGTGCATGACATGCAAATCCACTTACGGAAATATGCTTTTCCATATTCAACCATCATGTCCTGTAACTGCCCCCACCCCTCTGGATTAAACTGGGGCAACAGCTTCTTGGTCATCCCCTTTGAGGTGTCAGACTGAACCCTGGGATGAATCAGAGTCAAATTTCCACCAAAACGCGGATGTTGCTCACGATTGCATTACAATTTCACCATTTGACTCTCTGAGTGGTGTTACAGCCAGTATGACAATACTTGCACCCAACCATTCTGACATCGCATCAGCAAAAGATGGAAGTATCTGTTTGGCAGTCTTCCAAGCCCTGGTTGTCCAAATGCTGGTGTTAGTCCTCATGGCATCATGGAATAGCATCCTGACTTACTGAACAAGGTCTTTGGGTGAACCTGTGAACAATGGTTTCTTTGCCCACTCAGTGTTGTGAGCAGTACTTGCGCCCCCCAGTCTCAGCTACAAACCCGTAACTTCAGCACCATGTGACCGTGGGAACATATCACATGACCCTACATGTGACTCATCATGTGACCCCTTCACCACTCGTACATCACGTGACTTATCAGCACGTGACCCTGGGAACCTACAACCCCGTGACCCTGGGAAGATAACACATGACCTATCAAGGAACTGGTCATCAACAATGTCACATGACAAGACGCGCTTTGGACGCGCGTCTAACCCGTTGATCAACACATGGCAGATTGTGGGAACGATCAACAAGACGCGTCCACTAAACAATCAACAAACACGCAACGCGACTCAATCAACGAAGATGCGACTTGTTAGGGCTAGACCCTAATCAAGATGTATCATGTAATCCGCAGTTACTGCGCATTGACTGCGCAGTCCCCCGTTACCTATAATTATACCTACCCTAAACTGCACACAGACCACCCTGTATTAGTATATAAGACCTATGAATTTAGGTGAACAGTCCTTAGACTGTTCTCTTGTCAATCCCCACACTGGAGCCTTTCAAAGCTCCCTTATTGTCAGCAGCAACCTGCCCATCGTCATCCACAGTCTACTCCATCCCTCCTCTCTTAGCCTTCTGCCTCTTTCTCCTCAATGTCTCCTTGCTGCTCCTTTGGATCAGTCACCTTCAACTCCGCGTCATCGTCGAGTCTTGCTACCCATAAAGTAGTGAGTTCCCGACACTCAGCCATTACCTTCTCATTTTCCTCATCTGTCTGCTTTGTGACCCCATCCTTAGCTTCCAGTGTCTCCTTGTCCCAACAGGCCTTTATGTGCTTATTCCACATCGGGAGTCATTCAGAAGGCATCACAGAACCTTTTATTGATTCCCAGAGTGGGTCAAACTCTTCCTTGAGCTTGGTCTTATTAAGATCACCATATGTGGTGAGAGCAGCCTTCCTCCTAGGGCGTGTTACACCTGTTGATGTTATGCACTTGATGATATTGTTCACATAGGACTCATTGGTATTTTTGGATATGTATCGGTACTGATACCAGCAACTGAGCTTCTAATGCAAGAGGGAGTTAGTTCCGCACCACATTTGTGCAATAAATTGCTTATATTTTGAAGCCCAAGGTAGAACTTATTCTGTTGAACTGAGTCTAGGTTCTTCTCATCCGGAGGTAATGAGGAATCAGGATCTTCTGGGGAATGGTTGTCATCATCACCACATGGCTCTGAGTTGTCCTCAACAGCTGTGCTATATCCATATCCGAACTGTTGGATAAATCCCCTGGCCACCAGTGTGTAAAATCCGCCACGGTCAGTAGAATCAAGGAACTGATCCTTATATGACTCAAGGAACTCCAGTCTTATGCCACTGAATGCATTTTTTCGGCCTTGTTGCCTGGCTCCACCCTTTGGCTTCTGGACACCACCTTTGTTTGACCTGGAAGTTTGTGCCATGTAGCGAAGTAATTTGGACTTGGAATAGAGAACCTGAGAACATGACCATGTATTCACTCTGTTACTGTTAGGCAAGGGCGCGCGCTGAGCTTGGAAATGGCATCGCTGAATGTTGAATGTTGAACACCAGGCCCGCCAACCAATTCTGAGCTTGAAATGTCTGTCACCCCACTTTTGACAACTAGCCATCACTGTCGTCACCCACAAACCCACCACATCCAATGAAAACGCGCCAGAAGTCATATCACCAGTCCTTTAACAAACTCCACCACGATCACCATCTACTCATACTATCAAACTAGTCCTATCTTGTCTTCGCGTACTATCGTCACCACCATTAACAAGGTAGCCATCTCCACGACCCAGCACCTCCCTGAATTCCAGCTCATCCCTTGTTTCATGCTAGCCGACATCGCCCCTGAACATACAGTTTTCGGGTCCCATTGCAAAGCTAAGCGGAAACTCTGTTTTTTTTTCACCCTTTCTGATCGTTCTCCAAGATGATGTAGGTGCATGGGTTCCACCATATCAGACTGAGGTCACCACATGCACAGCATTCAACACAGGTATCATACATGAGCATGGCCATGAATGGGCCTGACCTGGACACAGGAGCTTGTATCAAGGGGGCCATGTGCGAGCGCATGGTATGGATCCTGTTCCTCTTCGAGCGCCAGTGGCAGGGTATTCGGAACATCATGCTTGGCAGCTTTGGCACTGGGGTGTTTCATAGCGATGTCAGCATGATCGCAGAGATCTGGTTCGACTTGCTGGTGGAGCAAGGGGCTTGTTTCATGCACTCTTTCGATCGCGTTGTATTTGGTATCATCGACAAATAAATGGTGGAAAGATTCAAGGCCGTGTTTGAGAGCCGCATCAAGGAGCAGAACTCATCGACTTGGGATATGGCAACCTCACCCGTGATGCCCTGTAGCATTTTACGGGCTGTGGGGTGATGTGGCACCTCAAACCCGTTGTTCTGAACAGAAAACCATTGTGTTTGTTGCGTGGTATGTGGTTTATGGCTTTTTGTGCCCTCATCTTACAGGGCTTACCAGGCTATACCAGTACTCATTCGTTGCAGAAATAATGAAGTTACATCTTTTCCCCTTTGTTTGTGTGATCCTCTGCTCTCGCACCCAGCCAACCAATGACCAACTGAGCTGCTGCAGAGGAATTCATTGAAAAAGAGGTGTCTGAGCTTCACACACTTTACAACAACGCGTGAGTGTCCTACCAGTTGCACGCCCTTCCGCCTACAACTCACAAGTACGGCACAATACCAGGGGGGAAATACTATAAGACTGGGCGTACAAGGTTGTCCGGCAATCCGCTGAGCATGTGCTCAATGCTACGCTGCCTACGCACAACAGCCGCTCTGCTGGTCCCTTCCTCGCCTGGCTTGCGGTCGAATTCGAATCTATGCCCGAGGATGAGTAGCACGCCCGAGACACGCTCGTTGAGGTGCAGATCGATCCACATTCTGAAGTCATCACATAGGCGCGTCGAGTTTACACCATAGGTGCGGATCCCTCAACTTTGACATGTATGTTGCGCCTCCGCGGTGCTCAGTTCATCGCAACCCTTGGAAAAATAGCCTGATAATCCTGACAAATTTGCAACAATCGCGACCGTACTGGCCCCCACAGGAAGGTATCGGTGCCGAAAGCATTGAGGCCCATATACCGAGATATCGAAGTCAGCTGTGGACAAGATAAGTATCGATAAGTTGTTGAGAGTGAGGTGACTGAGATCGTCGTCAAACAGCTTTGCGATGTTTACAATGTCTTAGATAGGGTCATGACAACCAATTTGGGACGCACATTTTAGGTTTGGGGAAACAAGACTCAACCCTTTTCCCCAGAGCCCAACTTTTTTGCGTTCGTGTCAAAACACTGAGGTAATCACTTTCACCCGCGGGACACCTTTATCTCACCAAGTTTCTCCTTCCCCTTCTTACAGCGACCACAAAGAACGATCCTCACGGATCCATGCGCGTCATCCATTTCAGCTCCCTCGGCCACTACATGATGCCACCGGAGGGCATCCGATGGTCCATGCTCAAACTTGGAGACGATTTTCTTGTACTGGCAAAGAAAATTGGAGCGCTCAAGCTGGTAACATATATTTCACTCCAGATATTTGTCTGCTTCTAATCCGCTGCATTATAGGGCAACATCCTCATCTCGAACTTGCTCGCTCAGATACGGTGGCGAAGGCATCGTGTCCATGTCCCTACACCAGGGAAACATTACTTCGGATCTTGTCCGGTCCCATTCAGTAATGTTCATATGACTAGCTACATCTACCTTGCGCTTGTGCACACATGTGCGCACCCTGCGCACCTTCATTTTCCTTCAGGATTGCAGACTTGCCTTTTGCTCTCAGACCATCCCCTGAACTCACACAGCATAAACGCATGGCCTCTCAACTACACCATGAAGCTGTCAATATTTCGATGATTTTTCGATCACTCAAACCTTGTTTGGACCCAAACCAGACCCGACCTAGGTCCAGGTCCAGGTTTGCTGTTCTGCCTGGACCGGACCTTGGCCAGTCTGACTAAAGCAGGAGACACAGAAAGATACTGAGTAAGGGCGCATGAGATGCACACGAACTGAATGAGCTGGTAACTATGGGGAATAAAGCTGCATAAAGCTTAAAGCTTAAAAGACAATGGGGCGTCACTAAATGCAGGGTACATAAAACGGGGTGGGCGGATGTAAAATTAGCGTATGTGATGCTGAGCTAGTCCATTCAATAGCTGTCTATGATTTGTTGCGCATTTGTCACTTGGCGAAGGCAAAACCAGCCTCAGCATCTGGCAACATGGTAGCCTGGTAGGCGCCACACAGGCCTCAGGTTTAGGTAGCAGCAATAGCTTCGCAAAGCCTTGCTTACAAGGCTTGTTGGGGGCAAGGCAGATGAGAGCACCAAGCGGAAGCAAGATGCAACTGAGAACAAGAGAGACACCCCATTCCTGCCCATGCAAGTGACCTGAAACGCGGAGCCACCAACGAAGCAAATAATGACTTGAATAGCAATTTCTGTTTGGAGAATTTAGACTTGATACAACCCCAGGAGAAACGACAAACCGATGAAAGTGATGGCCATGATCCCCATAAAGTACCAATTCTTCAACATACCCACGAAAAGATTCAACTTTCTCTCCAGGCGCCAACAATTAAGCTTGTGGTTGAGCAGGACTGGTGAGGCCGGGTCCGTCACAAGCGCAAGCGGGGTGAAGGTGTCCATGATGAGATTGATCCAAAGAAGCCACACTGCACTGAGGGCCCCCTCCTCTCCAGATAATGCAAGGGCGGTGATAAAGGTGATAATAACAGCTGTAATGTCGGTGGTGATCTGGAACTGAAGGAACTTGTGTACAGAGTCATTGACATACTGGGCCCACATGATAGCTTTAACGATCGACAAGAAGTTGTCAGCCATCAAGATAATATCAGATGCCTCTTTGGCTATCTCAGTCCCTGTGACACCCATAGAGAACCCCACATTAGCCGTCTTGAGAGCAGGCCCATCGTTGGCACCGTCCCCAGTGACGCCGATGATGTCATCATGGTCGTTGAGGGTTTCAACCAGTAATTGTTTATCCTCAGGCGAGGACCATGCAAGGACCCACAATCGTGGCACAATATTCCTCATGACGTCCGGTGACAGCGTGCAAAAATGTGGTCCTTCCATGATAATAATGCAAGTAGTGTAGATGCCGCATTGAGTGATAGACCAGGCAGTGAGCACATTGTCACCAGTACACATTGTCACGCGATCGCCAGCCAATTTACAATCAGCAATGGCCTCCCAAACTGGGCCAAACGCCATCACGAAGAGGATCCTCAATGCCAGTGATGCCAATCAGTGTGAGTTCGATCGCCAAATCATCATATTCAACCTGTGCAGGCCAGTCAGTCATAAGTACTGTATAAGTCTTTCCAATGGTGTTACCTCTTTCATTTTCCAAAAGCTGCACGTAATCGGAAGGCCAGCGTCAGAAATCACGGTAACACAATGCAATCGTGTGCAAAGTCTATGAGGCATAGTATGTGATACAGTGATGTGCATGAGATCATGTGAGATATTGTCCTCCTTGTGATCTCCGTATTTTCTTGTGTTTCTTGTGTTGTGATACCATGTCGTTCTGTCTTGTCCACGCAGTCTTTATCACATCTAGTTACCCTCCCGGTGTTGTCGCGCTTAGCTTGTTGTGTTTGCCTAGGACAGTGAAACAATGTCATATATTTGTGGTTGAACAACATGAATTGGCATCTCAGAAGATTCAGGATAATAAGAAGCATCCCACTTTGATTCGGTGCCCTGTTATTGCGATCTGAGGGTCGCGATGCGAGTCTTTGACGGTCTGATGCGCCGGTCTGGTGTGTCACCTTTTCTTTCTTCTTGCCCACCATCACCACCTTGAAGCTTCCAGGACAACAGCACACGCGATGCCTTGCCAGCCAGATCCCTACCTTCCTGACCATCCCCTCCCCGTCCCCATCCCTCTGTTCCATGGACAAGACGCTGACTAAGGCGGATTTCGTGATAGGTAAGCAGACCCCAGCTACGGAACAGCAGCCCACAGGCTCTTCGGTCGGAGGCCACTCCACGATGCCACCTACAGCCTCGGCCGTGGGTCAGATGACCAATGACGCCTTAGGGCTGCCTCCCAAGGTCCCAACGGCACAGAGTGCAGGTCAGGCTCCTATGCCTGCCAGGCCGGTACAGGCCACCGCTCCTCTTGCCGCCCCGACTGAGATGGCGAGCTCTTCCATGCCAGCTTCTGCACCCCAACCCACGACTTCCCCGGAGGTGGCTATGCCACTGACTGGACCTTCCCAGTTGTCGTCAACACCATCAATTGTGGCTGCCCCCTCTACAGGGACGGCGGAGGAGAACTGGATGATGAAGCTCCTTGAGACTGTTGTGGCCTCAGTCGCGGACCTTCAGGCCCACATCACCAATGTCAAACAGAACGCAGTCACCACCTCCTCCGCCTGGCAAATGGAGGGTGACCAGCTCCAGTTCGAAGACTTATCTCACTTCCCCATGCATTACGAATCGGCAGACGTCGATGCCGACTCCTGTTCACTGCATTTATGGCATCGATAGGTCCACCAAACTCATGGCGGTGCAGAACCTCGAATCGTATAACTACTTCCAGCTCTGGGACAAGTTCTGCAACCAGACTTTGCTGACCCCTCCGTTCGCCCTCCCCACCCGAAAGTCGATGAGAGTTTCTTCAGCTTCTGCAAACATTGAGCCAAAGAACAATGCATCCTGGAGGCTGCCAGCACGAGCTGCATCTGTGCGCCCGTCCATGACCATCGACCGACGCAACTCACCTTCCACTGCACGTTCTCAGATCTTCGGAATGTGCCTCATTTCTTTAACCTGCCCTATTCGAACTCATGCGCGGAGTATAAGTCTGCGATACAATAGTCATCGATAAGGGTGTGTGTTTGTTATTTTCCACTTAGTTGACTGTGGCCTCTGTCCCTCTCTCTTTCTCGAGCGATGCTGTAGGGACAGTGAGCGCAAGCGCGTGACCATGCCGCACCAGGAACCACACTGTTGCCGCGTGTTCGTACTGATCCCCGGCCACAAGTGCCCCCTCACCTCCATCGTCCCTCATTTCTTGTCCCTCTCATTCCCCTTGTTCGCCGCTTTGCATCTGATTCTGCGTATTTTACGATTCCTATCCGACAGTCTCCGATGCTCTCGATTTCCGATTTGTACGTCCACCCGTTATTTGTGACATCTGACCTGTCTTAGATCCCGCGCTGGGTTATCGCACTGACTCATACCCGATGATGGAGCCTTGTGCCCCATTCCTCAAATCCATCTTCGCTCCGCGTTACAGTCAACAATGATATGATCATACGGTTGTGTGGTGACCTGGGTCCTTGCATGTGGTGTTGTAAGGTGAGGACTTGCGCTGGCCTCGGAATTGGCAACCATTGACTATGTGACAACCTCCGCGCCAACGCAACACGCTGTCAGGTTACCTCAAAAACAACGATGCACGCATCGCCCCAACAGTCGAATCCCGCATCCCCGAATACGCCACTTGTCCCCCTTTCTGATGGTCAAAGCACCTTTCAGCATTCCCCTTTCAACTAGCCGATGGCCAAAGCACAAACGCCGCTTACGCTTGGACCTTGCGCCCGCAGCTGCGCTCTCAATACAACACTTGTTTCTTTTCCTTTTCCTTGTTTACTCACATTCATTCGTAGTGTACTTGTTCTTATCGCTCCTCTCGACATATAAATACACATTGCCTGGCCTCGCATCAGAGCAGGCCACCGCGAGCCCTTTCCCTTTCTCTTTCCGTGTGCGTTTCCTTTTCTCTTTTCTCCCAGTCCGATCCATCCGAGACAACGCCATACGCTGCCAACCAACGACATCGTGCGTGACTTCATACCTGCCAGCGGTCGTGCGATTAACAACTGCCTATCCGCCTCCCCCCTTCTACCTCATTGTGTCTTCCCTTTCCTTCCTTTCAAACTCACGCACGGGCCTTCGGTCTGCATCACAGCGTCAGTTGGGAATTGGTCGGAAGGTCAGAGTTGAGTTTGAAAAGAGCACAAATAGGATGGTTGCACTAGTGCTGTCTCAATACCGCTGCTGCCTGCATTCTTATTTGGTCCATTGCGATTTTAACCACATGGCATGTGTACTTCTGGGTGAGAATCTCACTCGCACCCTGGATAATGTTGGCAGCGTCGTGTATTCCCTTGTAGTTCGCCCAACCGAGACTCTTCACAAATTTCAACAAAGCGGTCTCTGTGTTGCTTCCGATATATATGGGGCGCACCACTCTTGGGATCCACATCCTCAAACGTGGTTGAGTCGACTGAGACTGAAGCATTGAGCAGTTCCGCTAACTGGGAGGAAAGCCAGGTAAGAGTTGTATTAAGGTTTGACATATCGATGGCACAGTGCCTGGAATTTGGGCCATTCTTCTCTTCTTTGCCTGTCCTTGGCCGATTTTCATCCAGGTTCCGTACAAACTTGATGTGAACACCGACAGAGCCAGCAATGACTGTCATCTCATTCTGGGCAAGAGTCCCGGTCTTGTCAGTGCAGACAACCAAGGCATTGGCCACCATCTCATATGACCCAAGCATGCGTAGTGTTTAAAAGTCCAGTCCAGTCCGGTCTTTTGACCATTTTGGGCATGGACCTGGACCTGGACCGGTCTAGACTGGTCTCAACCAGTGTATGGACCAGTCTAGACTGGTCTTATCCTACCTTAATTAATCTTATTATTAGGTTAAAGAGATTTGTAATAATTGGAGAACAACTTGGAATTAATCAGAAGCAACTTGGAACTGGTCAGAAGCAACTCGGAACAGATCAGAAGCAACTCGGAACAGATCAGAAGCAACTCGGAATGGATCAGAAGCAACTTGGAATGGATCAGAAGCAACTCGGAATGGATCAGAAGCAACTCGGAACGGATCAGAAGCAACTTGGAATGGATCAGAAGCAACTCGGAACGGATCAGAAGCAACTCGGAATGGATCAGAAGCAACTTGGAACTCAAGGGTTTAGGGTTTAGGGTGACTTGGATTGGGTTTTTATGAACTAGCAGATGGTATAGGGTCTTCTTGTGTCACAACA